>Ga0209337_1000491_pt1 | contig 31927 bp, 30 predicted proteins | sample LinPmetageLP53_FD_184044 | JGI IMG/M metagenome (GOLD analysis project Ga0209337, IMG submission 184044) | Marine viral communities from the Pacific Ocean - LP-53 (SPAdes) (version 2) | ecosystem: Environmental > Aquatic > Marine > Oceanic | place: Pacific Ocean | collected 2010-02-08 | reverse complement strand
TGCTAGGTACTTATATTTTTAGGGTGGGGGGTCTTCCTGTGGGGAGTATAAACAACCGTATTTTGGAGAATTACGATTTGTTCGTGGGGATTAGTAATACTAAGAAATAAAGGGAACCTAAATGGCACAAGCGGTGGGTGGGGTCGGGTTTTAGTGTAGGCTGCACTAAACTTGCAAAGCCATTAGAAATCATTAAAGTGTATTAGGTGATGCGAATCACATTAACTTAATAACAGAAGAGAAAACAACATGAAAACAGTAGATAAGACACACAACGAGCCAGCATTCACGCCAGCAGCCTTGCCGGTAGCAATTGCGGCCGCTATGAAATCCAGCAGCAAAGCGGGAAAAGCGGATCTGAAAGCGGGTGACAAATTGTTCGCAGCGGTACAAGAGCACAACCAAGCGGGTGAGATGGAGATTACCGCTGAGCGATTATCGTCTAAGTTTGAGTCTAGCGATCTGATTCTAGCCAAGACGATGAAAGCATGGCGCATAGCACTCATGGCGTTAGCTATCGAAGGTGCGGCCAGTTCGGCAATCGCTAAGATATTTATGGCGACTGACGGCAAACCCGCCAAGCGCTTGAATAGCACACAGAAAAAGCTATACACCGAAACGCGCCCTATCTGGAACACGAAGTTCGAGAACCTGAAAAAGCGCTTGGAGACCGCTGAGACTGACGCACTGAAGGATAGCATTAACGCCAAGCTCGAGGCTGACGAGGAGCTTACTGATGCGGAACGATTAGTAATTGATCCGCCTAAAGAATCGGTGACCGCTGAGATCAAAAAAGCCTATGACAAGCTCCATCGTTTGCTAGATGCGTCTGATGAGAAAAATGACAAGTATCATTACGCTGGACTAGATGTAACTGGGGCGGCCACAGCGCTGAACGCTTTTGGTCTTATGATCAATGATGCAATAAAACGTCAAGTAATAGAGTCTGACGACAACGAAGTCTAACCCACTACCCACTAATAACGTGCGCCGCCCTAGGGCGCACAATTTGGAGATCTCAAAAATGTATTATATAACCCAAGTCTTATTTCTAATTGCCGCCCTGATTTTGGGCGGTTTACTGTTCAGCGCTGGAGTATACCTAACCCATAGCTGGTATTTCACATCTCAAGAAATGCACGTTATGTTTTCCTTCGTTGGGCCTATGCTAATAGTTGTCGGTGTCGGTGTTACCGCAACGGGAGTGCTCGAAACCCACAAATAGTGTAGCTCTACACTAAAACTTCAGCGGGCTTTCGAGTCCGCTTTTTTTTGTCTTAATTTTTCCGATCCTCTTTTTTTGGTATCGGTTCGATACCAGTGAGTTGCGTTGCGTTGTGTATCACCTAGGCAGCTAAAGATGTTGTTGAAACTGAAGCCAGTGAGTTACGTTGCGTTGCGTGGCTTCACGCAGAGATTTTAGTGTTGGCTACACTAACCTAATGTTCTTGTAATGTTCTTGTAATGTTCCTGTAATGTTCGCAAATTATCGGCAAAAAAAGAACATTACAAACGTGCCATCTGGTGGTATCTACTTACTACTACTTACTACTAATACTTTTATATATATATATATATAGATAATCTAACAATGTTCTATAGTTCCTCCTATGGGACACGACTATATTGAAATTCTATTCGTTCCTAGGGGGTACGCAGAGTCTCACCTCAGTAATTTTCTAACACCTCTAAAACTCGTCTTTTTTATAACATTAGAACATTACAGTGTTATCAATGACTTACGCCCCCACGTACAAGAACAAATACGGAACATTACAGAACATTACAGTACAAATCATTAGCTACACTGAGATACCACTGTTTCACTTTACTTGACATTACCTGTTAAATATGTTATAATAGTTGGGTGTAATGCCCCTTAAAAAATTTTTACAGTTAGTCGGAGAAACTATTGAGAAGATACAAACCAGCCCGTAAGCCGCGCCGACCCGCTCGCTCTTTCCGCGAGCTTTCAGTGCAGCCTACACTAGGCCAACAGCAAAGCAGTGCTCATCGTGAGAAGTATCCATCGCGAGCATTCGCTGCGCCCGTACCATTGACGCGTGCTAAAGATCTTAGTGTAACCAACACTAAGTACACGATAGCGCCCGCATACAACAAAGGTGCATATCAGGTGATCCCTGCATCAGACATTCAACACATAGGAAGATAGACATGGACAAGATGAAAGAGATGATGCGCCTTAAGAGTTTGATTGCGCGTGATTCGGGGCCATTGGCTGATGCCCATTGGAAAGCGGTCTGGACAGAGACCGAAGCGTTACTCCAGCAGGTAGCCACGTTGGAGCTACGTGAGAGGCACCGCGCCATACACCATGATGCGGATATACGGTCACTGCAAAGCAAGCACAAATATCAGATGGAGCAGCTGCTCAAGTTGGTAGAGCTTGCACAGTACGGTTTGTCCGCAGGTAAGAAGTATGTCGTGGACTACCAACTAGACTGCATGAGCGAAGACCTTAACAAAGCAATAATCAAATAGGGAGTAACAATGTCAGATACAAGAAAGCTAGTCATAGGCGAGGAGCCATCAGGGTTCTGGACGCTACGAGAGAACGGAGAGCTTGCCGCCGCCAGCGAGTCCTACAATGAAGTATGTAAGGCCGTCAACACCTTCGCACGTTTTTACGAAGAGCGTGGCATCACGTTCACAGTCGCAATCAAAGCCGAGGTAGCAATCAATGAGATTCAATAAATTCGATGCCGCAATGACCGTACCGAGTGCCCCTGCCGAAACCTCTATGTACGCGTGGAGAAGGCAGCAACAACTTAGCAATACTGCGTGGCAGCATTGGAAGCAAGCTCGTGAAGATCTTAGTGTGACCAACACTAAAACCCTGACCGATGACGACTACTACATAAACTTTGATGGAGAACAGAAATAATGGAAATGCAAACCGACCCAAACATCATGGGTAACTTAAACACACACCAGCTAGAGAACATACCGACGGTCATCTTTGACATCGACGGCACACTGGCTGACATCGAACACCGCAGACACTTTGTAGAGGGTAAGAAGAAAGACTTCGATGCCTTTAACGCAGCGATGGTCAATGACACACCCAACACGCCGATAGTAGATCTACTACACATGTACCTAAGCCGTTTCGAGCCGACCCAAGTCATTTTCTGCACTGGGCGTATGGAGCAGTACCGTGAGGTTACACGTAACTTCTTACTGGATGCTTGCGAGGTAGAAGAATTTTTGAGTCTGGTAATGGACTACCACCGTCACGAACCCAAGTACCGCCGCATGGTGGAGCACGATCTCGACACATACTTACTTATGCGTCCCGACGAACGTAGGCATGACCCTGACTACCAGATCAAGCAGGAGATGCTCGATTATATACTCAAGACGGTGGACAAGAAGAATATCTTGTGCGCAGTCGATGACCGGAAACGTGTCGTTGATATGTGGAGAGCGAATGGAATTACCTGCTTGCAGGTAGCTGAAGGTAACTTTTAAGGAGAACGTAATGGAATTTAAAGATCTTATAACTGAGGAGCCAGCAATGGACAAAGAGATAGAAATGCAACGCATCAATGAAGAAGTTAGTACGTCCGTACAGGAAGACGCAACCGCAGGTGTGCAGAACACAGCAGTAGGTGACGCACACTTGCAAGTGGAAATACCTACGACCATGTTTCACACACCAGTAGTTACGAACCACACCCAAGTCTTTCAAGATGTTAAAGATATTAGTGTAGACAACACTAAAGAGCAGGCGAAGACAACACCACAGACTACAACAATGCCGGTGTCGGAGCTAAATCATATTAGCGAATCCACTATGTCTGCCCCCAAGCTGCAAGGCGCAGCTGCACTGATAAAGTTTCATTGTAGTTTGTGGAACAACCAACGCAGGGACAACAAGGCAGCGCGTCAGGTCAAAGATGTTAACGGGCTTAAGAACGCTGGCGTGGAGGTGAGTAAGAAGCTACTACCCAATTGCAGATCACTCCAAAATATATACAAGCTGGGAGGGCAAGGACGCACCGCGCATTACAAGGACAGCTACCCTTGGTCGAAAGATGGCGGCAGGGTGATACCCAATGAAGATGTTATTGAGTACATCAAAAAGTTCTCTGGTATCAAAAACGAGTTCGACAAAGAAGTCATTCAATTCATTGAACATGACTACGATAACGCAGTGATCGACGAACAGGCTCGGTTGCAGGGGGACAACGATACGTTGTTTAACAGGAGCGACTACCCCGACAAAGAAGAACTACGCAAGTTGTTTAGCTTAAGCATCGAAGTAGAGCAGTTGCACTCTGACTGGCGCACCGACATCGAAGATGAAGGGCACGAGGTGGTGAGTGACTTTTACAGAGACCAACACAAGGAGCGCATGAAGAAGTTCACCGATGAGGTCTTAAAAGATACCGTCACGCACATTACGAAGCTGGCAGAAAGTCTGGACTATCGTGGAGAGAGCACTACCACAAACCCAGATTACAAGTCGTGGCAAGCGTCTGCGTTTGAACATGTTGAACGCATGATTACGGTACTAGACCGATTCAACTTAGATGGTAACAGCGAGATGCAAGTCGCGCGTAACAAATTGCACGCTCAGATTTCGGGGCGTGGAATCACAGCAGGGATGCTCAAGAGCAGCGAGAGCTTGAGAGTAGAAACTAAGCAAACCATTGACGAGGTGCTTGCCGCACTACCGTCACTAAACCAATAAAATAAAGTTAGGAGAACCACATGAACGCAGAACAAATGTACGCAGTAAACTTTGAAGAGCTAGCAGATACGATAGCTGACATCGGGCCGAAGATCACAGTGTTAGCTGAAGGTGATATGGGCATCGGTAAGACCACAGTTCTTAAGATGTTGGCGAAGAAGCTGGGTGGTGAGTACACCCCATGCTACTTCGATTGCACGACCAAGGACTTGGGTGACGTTACGATACCCAACATTGCCAAGCTGGACGATGGCACTGGGTTTGTTAGGTACTTAACAAACGAGGAATTGGGTGCGCACTTGGATAAGCCCATCATTCTGATGATCGACGAGTACGGTAAAGCCAACAGAGCAGTCAAGAACGCGCTACTGCGACCAATGCTTGAGCGAAAGATCGGAAGCTACACTATGCACCCAAAGTCAATCGTGTTCGCAACCACCAACAAAGGTGCTGAGAACGTGGGTGACTCCTTGGAAGCTCACCAACGCAACCGTATCGCAGTGATGCGGGTACGCAAGCCAACAGCAGAAGAATGGATCGTTAACTTCGCATTACCTAATGCACTGCACACTGCGGTGGTGGGTTTCGTTAACGAGTTCCAACAGGTACTGCAATCGTACGAAGATGTTAAGAATCCAGCAGATAACCAATACATCTTCCACCCACAACAGGAACGAGCGGCCTTCATTACGCCGAGGTCACTTGAAGCCGCGTCAATAATATTGCAGGACGGTATCAACATGAGTGACAACGCGAAGTACAGCGCATTGATCGGTGCCATTGGTCGGGCCGGTGCGTTGGACTTGATGGCGTTTGTTCAGCTGGCTAATGAACTACCGAGGCTAGATGACATCCGCAACTCCCCCGAGACCGCGATAGTGCCACAGGGTTCAAGTGCGTGCGTCATGACAGTTTCTAAGATCATAGGCTCTATGGACAAACAGCTGGTCGGCCCCGCAATGACTTACTTGCCACGGCTACGCACTGAGGCTCAAGCCATGTTCATACAAACAGTGATCAAGCAGGACTACGCATTCAAGCGAGAGATAACTACTCACGCGTCATTTGGCAAGTGGGCTAGAGACAATCAATTCTTATTCACAGCAGACAAGATCTAAGGAGATAGATATGAATATGTTAGGAGAAATTACCGAGGAACAGCGACTACAAAAAGGTGTGGTAGCTGTGTTCGGAGACAAAAGATACAGGGCATCCGGTGGGGTGCTGTTAATTGGTGAACGTAGTGTAAGCGACACTATGACCACAGCTTGCACTAATGGCAGGGACGAGTGGTACTCACGAGAGATGATTAAGAACTTAACCGACGCGCAGCTGCGTTACATAATCATCCACGAACTAAAGCACAAGATGTACAAGCACCTAGTTATATGGGAGCCGCTTATGCAGCAGGACGCGCAGTTGGCTAACCGCGCTATGGACTACGTTATTAACTTAGAGATCAACGAAGAGTGTAGTCACGACGGCTTTGCTGTTATGCCAGACGGGGACTACAGAGGCTGGGTTGACGACAGGTTCGCAGGCATGACAACCCTACAGGTCTTTAACATCTTAACGGGAGAGGGAGGTAACACCGACACACCCGGCACCGGGAACCCCCTAGACAACGACAAGCCTAGTGAAGATCCTAGTGAGGGTGAAGATGAAGGTGAGGGCGAGGGCGAGGGCGACGGCGAAGGTGAGGGTGACGGCGAAGGTGAAGGTATGGGAACTCCTAGGAAGGGCAAAGGTGAGAGCGAAAGTGGAGGTATGGGAACTCCCAATGGGTTTGATGAACACGACTGGGAAGGGGCTAGTGAACTAACCGACCAAGAAATTAAAGAACTTGAGAGGGAAGTTGACCAAGCCTTACGGCAGGGTGTGCTTGCAGCGGGTAAGGACAAGACTGGTGGTGGCTCATTGGACTTGAACGAGTTACTCAATCCGCAGATTGATTGGACTGAGCCGCTTAGACAGTTCTGGCAGAAAGCCTGTTCGGGTAACGACTACTCAACATTCAACAGACCTAATCGTAGGTACATGCACACCGACGTGTATATGCCCAGCGGTGTAAGCGAGACAGTAGAAGAGATGCTGATAGCGTGCGACACGTCAGGCTCCTGCATGAATAAAGCGCAGCTGACTAGGTTTCTTTCCGAGATAGCTGGAATCTGCAAGGTAGCCAAGCCTGATCGGTTGCGGGTTATCTACTGGGGTACGCAAGTGGTTCACGAAGAACTTTACGAGCGTGACGATATAGAGAACGTCGCTAAGTCTACTAAGCCTGTGTCTGGCGGAGGCACAGAGATCGAGTGTGTACCAGCATACTGTAAAGATAAGGGTATAACCCCCGATGCAGTTATTGTCTTGACCGATGGGGAATTCTGGGGAGGTTGGGGAGACTGGGCTTTCGCTAATAACAAAGTCCTTTGGTGTATCCAAGACAACCCCAGAGCGATGCCTCCGGTTGGTACCGTGGTACACATAAAATCAGAACACTTAGTGTAGCCAACACTAAAATTAATAAATCAATGCCGCGCAAGCGGCTAAGAAAACTAGGATGACAATTATGAAAGTACGTGAATTACGAAGAGTTAAAGAAGTAAAACGGGACGCTAACAGAAGATACGGAGAGCGAGCCGCAGAAGCAGCACCAGTTGGTACTCAGGCGGGGGATCTCCAACGCTTTATAGACGATGCCACACCGTTCTCGTGGGTTTACGCAAGCAACCCTAATGACTACGGGACTCGCGGTATTGACCTACATATATGTATGCCCAACGAAGTGTATACACGCGGGAAGGTAGGTTGGGGTAATTACTTTGACGACTGGAGTTCAGATGACCCCTACCGCTTTATGGTCAGGAGCAAGGACATAACGAACCGTAGGTACAACAGCAGCAGTCCTCAGTATCATATGAAGATGTCCAAAAATATAACGGGGTGTAAGAAAGCAATACTAGAGTCACTGTCCCCGATAACCGTGGGTGACTTAGCCAAGGGTTTCAAGCACGACGTACAAATACAGGTACATCATATTGTGAATGATGCTGATTCGAGTATTCGGGATGCCGTAAATGGGTTTTTGGAGCGGGGCTACTATGAACTTAAAAGATCTCCAAAGTTTGCGGAGGAACTAAAGCATATGTTTAAGTCTCCAACGTACACTTTCCTACACCCAGAAATTAAGACCGCGCTAGGTGTGTGGATAGACACCATCAAGAAGCACGCAGAGGTTCGCACCAACTACCCAGAAACTTGGGTGTTCTTTGAGGGTGGACAATTTAAATGTCTTAACGAATCAACAATCCACCCCGAGGGGAACTTACGTAAGACTTTTACATCGCATGAAGAACTACCGCAGGAGATACACGAGAAGTTGGCTACACTGAATGTGTTCGGTACTGGACACTTCGCGGAAGAGATTGGTGTGAAGCTCACAGAGGAGTTGTTTTGTGTCTATTAAAATACGTAAGGGGCGTTCATCCCAGCAGGTGAGGGAGGATGCGCCTATAGAAGTTGGTAAACATGTTAAAAGCGAGAAGGTACCTTTTAAACATACAAGCTACTTTGTAACTATCAACAAGGGCATGGGAGAACTACAAATCGCTTGTGTTGGTATGGGATGTGTTGACAGTGCAGTAGAAGGCACGTATGCTTCGTTTGAAGAGTTACCCAAATGGCTGGCAGATAAGGTTTTTATCTTACAAGCGGCTTGCTGGGGTAGTAATCAATCGTTTGCTGGTAAAGTGGACGGGGTGGGACTTAAGCTCCAGACCAATAACGGGTTTGAGGTTTACCACATAGAAGGTTGATGAGTAGGTAGCAAGGACGGGGGAGCGGTGGCCTCCGTCTGTTTTCGCCCCACCAGAACTCGGGGTTTAAATAACGGTTACGATGAAGCACTCACCTACGCTTTGGGATGTGTACCCCAAAGTTTCATGGGGTCAATCGTAACAACCACCGCATCCAGATTTTACGCGAATCTAGTGTAGGCTACACTAGATTTGATGCCAGTGAATTTTTAGGGGTACGTATGGCGAAGATAACGTTAGAGATGGAAATTGATGACGATACGATGCAGGAGATGATGGACAGCATTAAGTCTATATCTACTCTGACTCGGGCTACTGATGACCTATGCCAAGACTTTGCGTACTTGGGTAAGGCTATCGAAACAAACCAGCGCGAGATTAAGAAGTTAACAGTAAGCGTTACCAAACTTTTAAAGGAGACAAAGGATGGCAAGAACACCGGAAGCGAAGGTTAAGAAGGTAGTTGCGGATCAGCTTAAGGGCTTAGGCGCATACTATTTTTATCCGGCTACGGGGGGTTATGGGAAGAGTGGCGTGCCTGACATTGTTGGGTGCTACCAAGGAAAATTTTTTGGGTTTGAATGTAAAGCAGGGGGCAACAAGGTCACTGCGTTACAGGAAAAGAACTTAAAAGACATCGACGAAGCAAGGGGACTTGCGTTAGTCATTAACGAAGAGAACATGCACGATATAGGTTATTTATTAATAGATAGCCGCATTTGTGTGGATTAAGCCAAAAGATAGGAGAATCGAAATGGCACGTTTGGAAAATAATAAGCGTAGTGAGTATAAGATGTTCAGCAAAGGCCCAAGCAAAAGCCTTAAATGCCTAAGATATTTTTTACGTAATCCCGATGCCACAGCTAGGCAGGGTGCTGATGCGTGTGACGCAAGCTATAATGTTGCATGGGCAACGATAACAGATATTAAGAATGCCACTATCGCTGGCACTAGAGACGAACTAGTGGAGGCTGCTGGCGTAAGTGCGGAGCGGTGGAACCCATCGCAACAAGAGTTTGATTTGCTAGACGCGATAACGAGTCCAAAGCTAGACGCACCGGCGGTAGCTAAAATACTTAACGACAACACTGACTTGGTAGATGAGTTACTCGCAAATGATAAGGTTCTTGAGGCGCTTCAAAGGCGCACCGTACTTGCCGAGCTTAACTACAGACAAAAGAATGAGCTGTCCGACCCAATCCCACGTATAAGATCTAAAGATTATATTCCAGACCAATGGGACACCAAGGCAAGCAGGGAATTGCGGAGCCGAAAACTGGAAATGCAGGAACGAGTATTGCGGGGCCGAAAAGAAATGGATGACGCAGCGGGGGATCTAAAGGCGGCACTACAAGATGTTGAGCACGACTGGGAAGAAGAGGTTGTCTCTAAGGTTGTTGGCGAGGGGGTCAGTGACGGTAGCACCGCGTCTTACTATGTATTACCTAAAGGCGCGACGCAGTTACAAGACCTTATATCTCACAAGAACATGAACGCGCAGGTCGGTGAGATCTTCCGAGCGTGCTATCGGTACGGGCAGTCGTCTCACAGCGACGAGCTTCGCGATGCCAAGAAGATCCTGTTCTATATTGAGGCTGAACTCCGACGGCTAGGGGGCTGGGATCTGTAAGGAGGAGTAGATATGCCAAAGTTTGAAGTTACATTTACTACCTTAGTCGAGACTAGCGTGGTGGTCACAGCTAAGAACGCACAAGAGGCTGGGTTTGCTGTAGAAGATGGCGAAGGAATAATTCTTCGCATTCCCAGTTCTTCGGACTTTAATCTTAAAAAGATCAAACAACGGGAGCCGGAATAGTGGATTTGATTACACTAGACTTCGAGACCTACTATGATAAGGACTACTCTCTAAAGAAGTTAACCATAGAAGAGTATGTACGTGACCCGCGCTTTGAAGTAATTGGCGTGGGTGTGAAGGTTAACAACGGATCAACAGAATGGGCATCGGGCACACATGAAGAACTTAAAGACTACCTTGCTGAATTCGATTGGGAAAACAGCATGGTACTGGCTCATAACACTATGTTCGACGGGGCTATACTGTGTTGGGTATTTGATGTTCTTACTTCTGTTTGGGCTGATACTCTGTGCGTTGCCCGTGCTTTACACGGCATTGAAGTTGGTGGAAGTCTCGCGGCGTTGGCAGAACGATATGGAATTGGAGAAAAGGGAACTGAAGTCGTCAACGCGTTGGGCAAAAGACGTAGAGGTTTTACCGAAGAAGAACTAGACGCGTACGGGGACTACTGTATTAACGATGTTGAACTTACCTACAAGTTGTTTAACATCTTTATGGAGCACTTCCCTAAACAAGAGCTTAAGGTTATTGACTGCACGTTGAATATGTTTATTAACCCGCTGCTGGAACTAGATCTTGGGCTGCTTGAGCAGCATTTAGTAGCGGTTTGTGACCGGAAAGACCAACTCTTAGTTGGGGCTGGGGTGAAGAAAGAAGATCTAATGAGTAATCCGAAGTTTGCGGTGCTTTTAGAGAACCTTGGTGTAGTGCCGCCAACAAAGATAAGCGCAACAACAGGCAAAGAAGCCTACGCGTTTGCTAAGACCGACGAAGGGTTTAAATCTTTACTGACTCACAAGAACGTAGACGTGCAAGTTTTGGTAGCAGCGAGGCTCGGCATAAAAAGCACGTTGGAAGAGACGCGGACACAGCGGTTTATTGATATAGCTAAACGGGGGCCGTTACCAATACCTATAAGGTATTACGCTGCACACACAGGTAGGTGGGGCGGCGACGATAAAATCAATATCCAAAACCTGCCAAGCCGTGGGCCTAATGGTAAGGTCTTAAAACGTAGTATGAAAGCTGGTGAAGGGTTCATGTTGGTTGACTGCGACTCTTCTCAAATTGAAGCGCGTGTGTTGGCGTGGTTGGCGGGGCAAGATGATCTGGTCGAAGCGTTTACTAACAAAGAAGATGTTTACGTTAAGATGGCGGCTAAGATTTATAATGTCTTAGAAGAAGAAGTGACTAAGGAGCAGCGGTTTGTAGGTAAGACCACCGTTCTTGGTGCAGGGTATGGCATGGGCGCGATGCGGTTTCAAGACCAATTGCAGTCGTATGGTGTAGCTATATCTACCAAAGATGCGCGGCACATTATAAAAGTATACCGCGCTGCTAGCCCGAACATCTGTAAGTTATGGCGCGATGCTGGCACTATGCTGCATGAGTTGAGTCACAATAAAGCGGTACCAATTGGAGCGCACCCAGTACTTCAACCTCTAGGAGCAACCCAGTCAGTTTTACTACCGTCAAATCTAATGATGCGGTACGACGGACTGAAGGGCACTCAAAATGATGGGCGCGTCGAGTATACTTATGAAACGCGGCGGGGGCCGACTCGTATATACGGGGGTAAGTTTGTGGAGAACGCTTGCCAAGCACTCGCGCGTTGCATAATCGCAGAGCAGATGCTGCTAATAAACAACGAGTACCCGCCGGTACTAACCGTACATGACTCTATCGTCGTGTGCGTCCCTGAGAATGAGGTAGATGAAGCGCAAGCATTTATAGAGCAGTGTATGCGTCACGTACCAGAGTGGGCTAAAGGACTACCGCTTGATTGTGAAAGCGGGGCAGCAAAAACGTACGGGGATTGTGAATGATGAGTATAGCTCCGTGGAGTTTCAGCAAGATCAAGGCGTTTCAGCAATGCCCTAAGCAGTTCTACCATGAGAAGGTACTTAAGCAGTATCCGTTCAAGGAGTCTGAGGCCACGTTGTACGGGACGGCCTTTCACGAAGCTGCGGAGATATACATCCGCGATGGTGGTGAACTAGACCCACGGTTCAGCTATGCACAGGGTATGTTAGACGCACTAGACGCTAAGAAAGGCGAGAAGTTGTGCGAGATCAAGATGGGACTGACTGAGAACTTAGAGGCATGTAGCTTTTTTGGTAGCGACGTGTGGTTCCGTGGTATAGCTGATTTAGTTATACTTAACAGAGAAGATAATCTAGCTTGGGTCATCGACTACAAGACCGGCAAGTCAGCGCGGTATGCGGACAAAGGGCAGTTAGAGCTTATGGCTTTGGCTACCTTTAAGCATTACCCCGAAGTAAAGACTGTTCGGGCAGCGTTGTTGTTTGTGGTGAGTGAAGATCTTATTAAAGACCGATACACCATAGAAGACGAAGAAAGGCTATGGGGTGAGTGGTTAAACAAATATAATGATATGGAACTATCTTTTAACAACGACACATGGAACCCAAAACCGAATGGGCTATGCAGGGCTTGGTGCCCAGTCCTAGAGTGTGCTCATAACGGGAGAAACTAATGCGTAGACGCTACAAGCGCCCGTACAAAAAAGAATACCAACAGCAATTAGCACGCGGTGAACACGCTAATCGTATGGAAAGACAGAAGGCTAGGCGTGCGTTAGACGCTAAAGGCGTTGATCGTAGTGGTAAAGATGTTAGCCATAATAAGATGTTGAGCAAAGGTGGTACTAACGCTGATGGGTATAAGTTAGAAGCCCCCAGCAAGAACAGAAGCCGTAACGGCGAGAAGCCACGCACCCGTACCACATAGCGTACGTAAGAAGTTCAGACCGAGGGGGAGTTCCACCTAGCTCCTCCTATTATCCACGTTCCCGTCCGTGGGGTCGAGTAGGCGGGGCTATTTGAAGGAACCTGTTTTTCTTAGAAGTTTAATCTTCGCGTGTGGCAAAACGTAGAGAAACAGGGCTGCAACACCGTTCCCGTCCGGTGATCCTAGAGGCGGGGTTGATTCATTTTGCGTGTTGGGGACACCCCCTTCACGCCTTTTTGCGTGGGAGCGTTAATGCAAATTTTAAAGAACCGAGCAGTATTACTTAAGCTACGTGACCCGGAGAGGGTGACTAGTTTGATACCTAAAAGTAAAGAACTTACAGGAAACAAAGTAATAGTTAATTGGGGTGTAGATGAGGCGCATGTTCTTAAGAACTTAAATATTAAAATACCTTCTCCCATTGAGGGGCGTTACAAATGGACAGGTAAGCACGCCCCATTTGAACACCAGAAAACAACTTCGGGGTTCCTTACCCTCAACAAAAAAGCTTTCTGCTTTAACGAGCAAGGGACGGGTAAGACTGCTAGCGCGATCTGGGCAGCGGACTTTCTTATGAATGAGGGGCGTGTAAACCGCGTGCTAGTCATATGCCCACTCTCGATTATGGAATCCGCATGGCGCGACGATCTGTTTACTTTTGCTATGCACCGCACAGTAGATGTCGCTTACGGGGCAGCGGAGAAACGCCGCAAGATAATAGGCGGCGGGGCTGAATTCGTAATAATAAACTACGATGGGGTGGAGATAGTCGCGGATGCCATAGCCAACGGAGGGTTTGACTTAATCATCATAGATGAGGCTACTCACTACAAAAACCCACAAACAAAGCGGTGGAAAGTTCTTAACAAGTTAATGACTCCGCAAACGTGGCTCTGGATGATGACCGGCACCCCTGCTGCACAAAGCCCATTAGACGCGTTTGGGCTGGCTAAACTTGTTAACCCCGACTCTGTTCCTAAATTCCAAGGTTCGTTTAGGGATCAAGTCATGCACAAGATCACCAACTTTAAGTGGGTACCCAAAGAGTCTGCCACAGATACGGTCTATCAAGCGTTGCAGCCAGCGATAAGATTTACTAAAGACGAGTGCTTAGACCTACCAGACATGGTTTATGTCAAACGAGAAGTAGAACTTACCCGCCAACAAAAGAAATATTATAAAGAACTTAAAGACAAGATGGTCATGCAAGCGGGTGGGGAGCAGATAACTGCGGCAAACGCAGCGGTAAACATGAACAAGCTGCTACAAATATCTGCTGGGGCGGTGTACACCGATGATGGAGACTCTTTGGCGTTTGATATTAGGCATAGGTACAAGGTACTTCGGGAAGTTATAGACGAGTCTAGCAAGAAGGTTTTGATATTTGTGCCCTTTAAACATGTTATTGATCTACTCACTGAGAAGCTAATCCAAGATGGTATACCTACCGAAGTAATACGTGGGGACGTAAGCGCACCCAAGAGGACTGAGATATTTAAACGGTTTCAAACAACGAACTTACCGCAAGTATTAGTTATACAACCGCAAGCTGCGGCTCACGGAGTCACCCTTACCGCTGCGAACACGGTGGTGTGGTGGGGGCCAACAAGCTCTTTAGAAATTTACGCTCAAGCCAACGCTCGCGTACACAGATCAGGCCAAGACCATAAATGCACGGTGGTACAGTTGCAGGGTTCGTTTGCAGAAAAACGCGTGTACGCACTACTAGACAATAGAATCGACACCCACACAAAGATGATTGATTTATACAAAGAAGTGCTTGATTAGGTAACTACATGGCATTATAGTTCACTACACGGTATAAGGAGAACCAATATGAGTGACGAGACTGCGTTCGACGCGGAAAAACTTACTAGAGTCTATTTGAAGATTAAGGCTAAACGTAGCGAGATAAAAGCCGCGTTTACCGAAGAAGATGAAAAGCTCTCAAGTAGTTTAGATCTCATCAAAAAAGAAATGCTTTCTCACCTACAAGCGACAGGCAGTACAAGTGTTAGCAGTGAAGCCGGTATGTTTTACCGTAGTACAAAGGCTAAGTACTGGACTAACGACTGGGAAGAAATGCACAAGTTTATAGTAAAAGAGAACGTACCTGCGTTTTTTGCTAAGACTTTAAATCAGGGGGTAGTTAAAGAGTACTTGGAGGAGCACCCAGAAAAACTACCAAAAGGGCTGAATGTAAATTCAGAATACACAATAACTGTAAGGAAGAAATGATGGCGCAGCCATTTGTAGAGATCGGGGAAGTAGCCAGTCACTTTAAGGTGTCAGTAAGCACTGTACGCGCTTGGGTCAGACAGGGACAAATACCCCCAAATACCTACCTAAAGCTTGGTAAGACGTTTAGATTTCAGCTTGATGCCGTGGCAGAGGCACTGCTTAACAGTAGCACTGGGACTGAACCAGAGCCAGAAACTGAAATAGACGAAGATCTATAGCGATGACGGTTAAGCGTATTAGTATACGGGACGGTAGGTTCCGCAAACTCGTAGAGGGTAGGGAGGTCTTACTAGACTCTGATACCTTAGATGTGGTTATACTTAATGCTGCCAGCATATCTAGACTGCACTATGGTTTAGAGTACGACCCCACGAAAGGGAACCACCCCCGTTGCTGGTCGTCCGATACTCAAGTCCCTGATAGAAGTGTACCTGCGGATCAGTTGCAAGCTGCAAGCTGCATAACTTGTGAGCAGAACATAAAAGGGTCGGGCGTAGGTAACTCGCGTGCGTGTAAGTTCTTACAAAGGATAGCCGTAGCTATTATTGACGAAGACAACTTATACGACGTTTACCAACTACAGTTACCGGCAACTAGTTTGTTTGGTACCGCAGAACGCGGGTGGTTGTCGATGCAGAACTATGCAAAACACTTAGCTCGGCATGACACCCCCGCAATAGCTGTCGTAACTAGGATTTGTTTTGAACAAAACAGTTACGCACCAAGGTTACGTTTTAGGCCCATGCGGGTTCTAGACGCAACCGAACTAAAAGAAGTAGCGGAGTTAGAGCATCACCCTGACACGCTAAAGGCGATAACTATGAGTGTACCGGAAGCACGGAGCATCGCAGTATCACCGTTTAGTGAAGTAGAAGGGTTTGTAGCTAGTAAAGCTATTTAATTAATAAGATATTTAGGAGAACACAAGATGGCTGAAGGAAAATCAGAAGGGTATTTCATTAACGGCGTAGAAGCTAAGTACCCACATCTAGATAAAACTTACAACTGGGACGATTCTGAAGGGCGTAGTATGCCGTGCAAGCCGCTTGCAGCTAATGCAGCGTACGATACTAATTTTATTATGTCTGAAGACACCGCAGACGCGCTGTGGAAAGAGATGCGTGCAGCATACAAAGAGCGGCAGAAAGCCGAATCTAAGTGGCCTGTGAAGTTTGACAAGCCGTTTACTGAAGAAGACGACGGTAGACTTACTTTCAAAGCCAGTTTGAAGGGCGCTTATAATGGCGAACCTACTGCGGCACCAAGGCAGGTTGACTCTAGTAACGTAACGCTCGCAGAGGATTTTCAGTTAACGTCAGGTAGCACTGTGAACCTGTATGTAACTTTTGTGCCTTACCACATGAAAACTGGTACAGGGGTTTCCTTACGACTAAGAGCAGTGCAAGTCACTAACTACGTACCTAGGAAAGAGACTTCTCCGTTTGGTGCAGTAGAAGGTGGTTTTGTTGCTGCTGCAAGTGATGACGAGAGTCCTTTTGGCGCTCAAGCAACCACTGCAAAGGTAAGTGACGACGACGATTGGGGTGACGAAGACGAGGCTTCAGTTAAAGAACCTAAGAAAGTAGTCAAGAAGACGGTTGCCCCCAAAGAAGAGAAGGCTGAGATAGCTGCGGTTATTGATGATTGGGACGACAACGACTAGTCCCCAATAACCCTTACTGTGGCTAGGATTTCCGAAGAGGGTGTACCGACACCCCTGCCACAGTGTCTCTCGGTTTTGGGTGAAACGTCATGGAAACAAAAGAATTTCTAAGCGAGGTGCTTAGTGACAGTGGTTGGTACTGCCTGTTTGGTAACGACACTGAGAAAGACCGTAGGACGCAGAAGTTCTACGCTACAATTAATGAACTAGTAGATGAGTCATACATCCTAGACCAGCAGGGGTATGACGTTTATTTTGCCTTAGCTACATTTAGGGAGAAAGGTTCTCGTAAAGTAGAGAACGTACAGAATTTAAAGTCCTTATTTTTAGATTTGGACTGTGGGCCTAGTAAAGATTTTACAACGCAAAAAGAAGCCATAGACAAACTACGTAAGTTTGTTCGCGACTTGAAATTACCTAAGCCTTTAATGGTAAGTTCTGGGCGTGGGGTACATGTATATTGGATACTAGAAGAAGCCGTCCCGCTAGAGGAGTGGTTGCCGGTAGCGGAACAACTTAAAGTCCGTTGCGCTAAACATAAGTTCTTAGCTGATCCAGCTGTTACCGCCGATGCTGCGCGGGTACTTCGCCCGTTAGGTACGCACAACCACAAGACCTCACCACCTACGGAAGTATTTAAGTACGGTGTGGAGCTACCCCCGCCCGTTAATTTTGATGTGTTGTCTGAGTTGCTTGGCAAGAACTTGATGCCAGTGGTTACAAAGATTGAAAACCGTACCCCCAACGCAACGCTACAAGCACTGATGGGTAACGTAGAAAACAAATTTGGTACTATCGTAAAGAAGATAAACGCAGGTACTGGGTGTAAGCAGCTTGAATTAATCGCAACAGATAAAGAAACTACTACAGAGCCTATGTGGCGAGCTGGACTGTCTATAGCAAAATTCTGCTCTGACGGAGAGAAAGCCGCACAATATATATCTAAAGGGCACGAGGGTTACTCGGAAGAAGCTACGGCAGCGAAAGTACAGCAGATAAAAGGGCCGTACCTGTGCGTTAAGTTTGATGAGTTTAACCCCGATGTGTGCCCTCAGTGCCAGCATTGGAACAAGATAAAATCGCCCATTATTTTAGGCAAGAACGTAATCGCGGCAGAGGGCGAAGATAACATAGTAGAAGCCCCATCAGCTACGCTACCGAACGCTCCAGTGCAGACATACACTATTCCAGACTACCCAAGCCCTTACTTTCGGGGGGCCAACGGAGGTATATACATAAGGGCACGGAATGTTGATGGGGAAGCAGAGGAACGTCTTATATACCACAATGATTTTTATGTAGTTAAGCGTGTGGTTGATGTGGAGATTGGTGAGGCTATAGTGATGCGGCTTCACCTACCAAAAGACGGGGTGCGAGAGTTTACTGTGCCACTAACTGCTGTTACGTCCCGAGAGGAGTTTCGTAAGAACATGAGTATGCAAGGCGTGGCGGTAAACAAGATGGATGAACTTATGCAATATACAACTACTTGGGTAAACGAACTACAAGCTATGGCTACAGCGGACGTGGCTCACCGGCAGTTTGGCTGGACTAGCGATGCGATGGAGTCTTTTGTACTCGGTAATCAAGAGATATTTGCTGACCGTATAGAGTTCAACCCGCCAGCCTCCAATACTGTAGCTATGTTCCCAGCGTTTGACGCAAAAGGTTCTTTGTCGGGCTGGAAAGATATGGCTGCTTTCTTGAACGAGAAGGGGCAAGAACCCTACCAATATATTATGGGGGCTTCGTTCGGCTCTGCACTCATGCAGCTAATGCCCGTTGCGTGTTCTGTGTTGCACGTACACAGTGACGATTCCGGTTTTGGTAAGACCACCGCTCAGTTTGCGGGGCTAGGCGTGTGGGGGAACCCAGAAGAACTTATATTAGAGAAAGAAGATACCTACAACACTAAGATGAACAGGGCAGAGGTGTACCACAGTGTCCCGCTATTCTTAGATGAGCTTACTAACATGGCCCCAAAAGAACTTAGCGACCTAGCATACCAGTACTATGCTGGTAGGCAGAAACGTAGGCTAACCAGCGGGGCTAACGTAGAACGGTACAACGGCCCTGCGTGGAGTTTTATGGCGGTGTCCACAGGTAACGCCAGCTTGATAGAAAAGATAATGCTGTATAAGAAAGCGCCCAAGGCCGAATCTCAGCGTATTCTTGAGTATAAAATAAGCAAACACTTCAAAGATGCCCAGACCAAAACCCTCACTGATGAGTTTCAGTCTAACGTGTTGAAGCATTACGGTCATGCAGGAGTGCCGTTTGTACAGTATGTTATTAACAACTTAGAGGAGGTGACTAGCCTACTTAAAAGGGTTCAAGTAAAAATAGACACCGAGGCTGGACTAGCAGCAGAAAACCGATTCTGGTCAGCTGGTGCAGCGTGTACCCTGTCCGCGTTGATTATATGCAGGAACTTGGGGCTACTACCCTACAAAAGTAAGCCAGTATATAAGTGGATACTTGAAGTACTTAGAACCAATAAAAAAGGGATAGAGGACATGACCCACTCGGCGGAGCAAACGCTTAATGACTACATGAATGATCATTATGGCAATGTTCTGTGGATTAGAAGCACCGATGACCTACGTAAACAGAACGGGAACGGGTTAGACACGCTAGTCATACCAGACGTTAACCCAAGGGCTAGGCTGGTAGCTAGGTACGAGACGGACTTAAAACGCGCTTACCTAGTACCTAAGCCCCTACGTGAGTGGTGTGGTAAACAGCAAATAAACTACGCAGCTTTTATTGAATCCCTTACAGAAAAGATGGGGGCTAAAAAATCTAAAATGCGTCTGAGCAAAGGCACTCACATGAACTTACCCCCTACTGACGTGATCATAGTGAACTGCCTTGTAGAACAAACACAAGAGGACAATGATGAGTAAGAAATTCTTAGCGGCTATCCGCGCCCAAAACACAGCACTAGAAGTGGGCAAAGAACGGGGGAAGAGACTGCACACAGACCCTATAGAGCGTGCAGAACAAGGTAAGTTTAGGCGTAATTTAAAACCAGAAGAGATTATGTCGGTGTTAAACGCGCAAGCGGAAGGTATACCAAGGGCTAAGATAGCCCAGCAGACTGGGTTAGCCCCCGCTGCGGTGTACAATATATCTTACAGGTATGAGTTAACTCGTGTTGGGGGGTACAAAGTTTTAGGTAGAGGTAATTAGTGCCTAAGACTGTAGACAACGGTGTGCTTAAGCTAGACGACCTCGCGCCAGACGGGGTACGAGTAGTAGTCAATTGGGATAAGATGTTAGTAGGGATGTCCGTTTTTGTACCATGTATAAACACAGAAGCTGCGCGTACACAGGCACAGGTTATAATGCACCGTAAAGAATGGGGTATGGAGCACAGAGTGCGGACAGAGAGTGGTAAACTAGGTGTACGGGTTTGGCGGACTGTATGATACCATATGAGACGTAGCGCAATGCTACTAGGTTCTCCGACCGGCTTACCCCCTTCCTCTCGGTGGGGGGTAAGTTTTAGAAAAACCCTTCTGACTCTACTGCCGACTTCATAGCGGAAGATAACAGCACACCGTTGTGCATCAGTAGTGTGGTTCTTTGGTGAGATTTAAGCGACCGCCTTATTGTCTTATTGTTTATGAAAAGTTTAGCGTTCGCTTTAGCAGCGCTAGAGCTATTAAACTTCATCATATCATCCATAGCTTCTTTTACTGCTTCGCTGTCACCAAAACGCATGGCTACATAGAATCTTTTAAGTAGTTTAGATCGTTTACTAAAAGCCGCGTCGTCCATACGTTTGGCTTTAGACGACTCTTCCATGCGGTTCATATATTCCGTAGGCGGGAATCCTAAGAACTGAGCAAACAGTTCACCAGACGATACGTCTTCATACATGGCATCCCCGCGCCGAGTTAGCATACCGTCGTCTCTTGGGTAGCGGTACAACGCTCTGTACGCATTACGAAAGGCTCCGGGTAATATACTTTCAAACCCACGCTCACCATCGCCGTCGGCGCTAAAGATCTCGCCAAACCCTTCGTAGACTCTAATTCCTACGCTAGTAGCAGGGCCACCGAAGTAGTGAGCAATAGTTTCTTCTGGGGAGGGGTCAGCATTAAACCTATCTGCCTCGACCAACAAGTTGGTAAGTGCCACACGTTTGGACACATCTAACCCAGTTATTTCAGACAACGCACCCTTATACAACGTGTTGCTGTTAAGCGCCTTACGTACATAGGTTTCAAAATCTTCTTCGTCATCGTCTGTAAAGAAGGTATCTACAATCGAACTAATTAAACCAAACAGCGGCATACCTTGCACACCAGCAAGCAGTAATACTGAAACATGGATTCCAGCAAGTTGTTTAAAGGCAACCCTAGCTTCTTTGGTATCACCGTTGTACTGAGCCTTCGCCCCCTGCCACGCGGTCTTAAGCATTTTGTAGTACATTGTAATGCCGTAGTTCTTATACATAAGAATTACACGCCCAATTCCCGAACGGGCAAATCTAGGCCCAGTCTCTAAGTTGGCACCACCGTTTATCTGTGTTGTCTCAAACACGGCTTCTTCTGCCGCTGCCGCTTCTGCCGCTGCACGTTCTGTAGGGCTTACCGTACCCTTACCTTTTAGAGCCTTATTTAAAGCTAGGTTGTACGCCGCCATTAAAGTTACTTGGCGGTTCATAACTTCCGCGTTATGAAACATAAGCGCAGACTGGTTTGTAATCCAATCCATTTTGCTTATGTTTCGCCCCGAAGAATCCACGCTTAGTGTTTCCGCTATAAAAGACGTACCCAACTGCCCACGTCTAGCCGATAACTCAACTAAAGGTTTAATACTGTTCAGTTGTGTAATCTGGTCTTTTGATAAGTTTAAATCTTCGCGGACTGTGTAAAGACGTTTACCATTACTAGATCGAGTTACCGTGTAGTAGTTATCAAGCGATGGTTGTGCCTTGTCTTGGAGTGCTGTTAGCGCGTCTTTAAGCTTGTTATTTCCTTTTAGAGCGGCCCTTACAGAGCGAGGAGCACGCGCATCCCCAAAGATTGTTTGCTGTGTTTGACTAAACGGAGTGTTAACAAACAAAATTGCAGCGTCTTTAAATGCAGCGTTCGCCTCTTTATACCCGTACCTACCTGCCAACATCGGATAAGCAAAGAGCGGTATCTGCGACAGGTTAACCAACGCAGAGGAAGCGTTAAATCCAATGGTAAAAAGAAACGCTGCGCGGTTTGCCATCTTAGCGTAGTTATCCACTGGCGGATTTATTGAAAACTGCCCTCGATCAACAACCTCATCAACAAGAACTTGGTCGTACTTACCAATCTTAGCGTTTGCTTTAAACGTCTCTATGTACGACCCAATCAACGCACTGTTTTTTATTCTGACGGTCTGTCTGGCTAAATCGTAACCTTTTGTCCTTACTGCCTCAAAAGCATCTTTATCAAATCCTTCAGTCTTCTTACGTCTTTGCAGTCCTTTTGCAAAAGAAGACTCAGGCAGTGCTTGAATAAACAAACGCGTAATCTGTTCTTTTGTTTCTGCGTCTACATTTGGCTGCTGGTTTAATATATCTAGCACCTCACTGACAAAAGCAGGGGGCACCGAATCTCCGTTATAATTAGATTTATCATTCGGATCAAATATATCTACTTCCAACCCCTCGCCATCGAAGAATTCCATTGCCTCTTGTCGCTCACCATTACTCTCATAGGAAAATACTGCGGAGTTGCGACCCCCCTTTTTTTCTTTAACCGCTAAGAAATAGGTACCTTTACGGGTAAGCGGGAAGTAAGGTTCCAGCTTCGATGCTTCTAACATCTTAGCAAGTAGCTCATTCTTTAAGTTCTTTCTTACGCTTTCGTCTACAGACAGACTATCAATCCTACCCTCTAATACTTTTAGTAGCTCCGCGTATTGGTTCTTATAGAAGTCCCGTAGCTTTACATACGTCTCTTGGCCTTCCTTGTCTAGCTTATTGTATTCGTTCCGTAACCTTGTCCACTCTTTAAGTTTTTTGCCTGTGTACTCTGATGCGTCTTTAGTTGGATCTACTTCTGCTATGGTGCTGTCGTATACAATATTGTTAAACCTATCACTCATAGTTTTTGTAGCTTTATTGGCCCACTCTAATATGGGCAGTAAAGTTTTTCTGGTAGATGCTTCAGCCGCAGTAAGATCCCCCCGTTGAACATCAATTTGGTCTAGTATTTCTTGAGCGCCGTTCATTTGGTCGGATTTGGCGTAATCAGCAATACTGGCGTTAGGCAAAAACCTAAAAAATATTTTTTTAGCTTTGGTCAAAGCAGGGTTTCCCGGCCCAGAAAATGCGCCTTTTATGTCCCGTATTAGAGTGCTTCTTTTTTTAGATCCAGCAGCAGCTTCTGCGGCCTCCCTTACCGCTTTACCTACAGCGTTGGCGGTCATATAGTTAAACGACCCTGCGCCTATAGACTGAGGTGCTGGCGCTAACAACTGCTCAATTAACACGTCTAATTCTTTAGAGGCGTTTCCTTTTAGAGGTGGGCGCTTAAACAAAGCACGGATCCCATTAACAAACCGTTGCATAACATTAAGGCGTTCGCCTTTTATGCTAAACCTAGATAGTTCTTTGTGGAATGCAAGATTACCAAAAGCTTCTGCTACAAATTCTTCTACATCTGTAGCGCCGTACTGCCCTTTCAGTTGTCCTTTTACATCTTTAAACAACTTAATAATCTGTGTAGCAGCCGCCCCCTTAGTGGGATTTCGTAGGGCTTGTATGGTAGCCGCGTGAGTCATCTCGTGCAGTAAAGTATGCACACTCATGGCTGCGGGTATGTCTTCGTTTATGACAATTGTATTGTCTAGATCTATCTCACCAAATTGACCTCTAGAATAGAAGCCATACACTGGATACCCATCAACACTTTTAGATACCCTTTTAGCAATAAGTTTTTCTGCTTCTGTAGCGTTCTCTGGTAAGTTTTTAGTTGTCCTAGAAAGTAGTACCTTAGTATCGCCCACCATCTTTGACAGCAAGTTAGCAATCAGTTTTATACGTGGGTTGGTAGAATTTTTAGCAACATCTTGTAGTGCCGCCTTTAGATCCCCCGCTCTTAGTGCAGCTAGGGTGGTTTCCGTAAGGGGTGCGGTCACTCCTTTGACGGGTATACCTAAAAGATTATTCTGGGTGGGGTCAATATTTATACCCGCGTTTCTTCCTAATACTTGATTTTCTGCATATTCTATAGCAACGTCTTTAGCGGCCCCTAGTTTTCTTGCTTCTAATATAAGCCTCGCTTTAGTAGCTCGCTCGCCCCCCTCCATCATTTCCCTTGCGTGGGTTATGGCTTCCTTCTCGGTGTAACTTGAAGCAGCCGCATCCGTAGACTGTTTGTTCTTACCAACATCAATAGCCTCGCTAAAATACTTAAATAGGGTCGGGACTAATTTATTAGCTTTGCGTGAGGCGTTAAGCTCTTTCCGTTCGCTTGGTGTTATTTTTTCGGGGTCTAAATCACGATCTGCCTCTACAGCTTTAGCGTCTTTAGCAAGTTCTTTTTCCCTAGTAATGTTTACGCCGTCTACTACCTCATCCATAGATTTTTGTGGTGTGGTATCTGTATCTGTATTTTTTGCGTCTAGTGATTTTCCTGTAATCATTGCTTTAGCAGCTTGAGATTCTTGCGAAACTCTTGCTTGCCTAGCCTGTAGTTTCTTAGCGGCTTCTTTTGGGGTAAAGGCTTTAAATTCTTCTTCCGGAACACCGTCTATAAGTATTTCGTTACCTTTCATTACACCTTTGTACTCTGTACCGTCTTCAAACTTAAACGTGTACTCGGGGTAATCACCATCTGTATTCGTTTCAATTGTTGGTGCTGGCACTCCTTGCGCAGGAGTAATTCTGGCGGCAGCTTTTTTGTCAGCAGCAGCTCTTTTGGCGGCAGCAGCTTTTATTCTTTTTTGTGTTGCACCGGGTCTAAGCTTAAGAATTTTTCGCTCGGATGTCGGATCTGTCACGGTTTCGGCGGCGGTTTCGGTGGCGGCAGTAGTATTAGCAGCAGGAGGAGGAAGAGCAGCAGGAGGAGCAGGAGGAGTACCGGCCCTACGCTCTTTTAATTTCTGTATCGCTTCGGTTCTATTTTTGCCGAGATACCCACCCGTAGGACCGCCAAGGTCGTTTCGGTCATACCACTCTGGTTTATTAGGTTCTTTAAATATTTCGTAAGAATCTGTACCAAACTCAACAAGTTGGTAAGGATCACCAGCATCAGTTTTCTTTCTTGTAATTACAGGTTCGGCATCAACCTCAGTGGTGTCATCGGAAGTAGTTTCTGCAACAGTTTCAGTAGCCTCAGAAGTAGTTTCTGCAACAGCTTCAGTAGCCTCGGCATCAACCTCAACAGGTTTGGCACCAACCTCAATAGCATCGGAAGTAGTGGTATCATCGGAAGTAGTTTCTGCAACAGCATCAGTAGCCTCAGAAGTAGTGGTAGCCTCAGTAACTTGACCTCTGTCAGCCGCAAGCTTGGCTTGTTGCCTTTCGTCTTGCGCTTTTATTTTATTTTTAGCTGCTTGTTTTTGTTCTTCAGTACTCGTTTCCGTAGTCGCAATAAACGCATTAACATCGTCAACATCTTCGTCAGTAAACCCTTTTTGGCCTGTAATGTCTTCTATACGCTCTACTTTATTTTTACGCTTGCGTTTTTTACTGGTAGCTTTTGCTCCTTTTTTCGGCCCCTTTTTTATGTTTATACCATCTATATAATCGTCTACTTGTTCTTCTGTTATTTCTTTTGGGGCTACGTTGTTTGCTTTCGCCAACGCAAGGCGTACATTGACCCTATTTTTTTCAGACTCTTTATCTATTAAACCTAACTTGGGTGCCGTTGCGGTAGGTTCTTCAGCGGTAATTTCGGCTTGTTCTTCAGCAAGGATGCTTTGTGCTTCGGCGGAGCGCCTGTCCTGCGAGGATATTCTTTCTTGTTCTTTTTCTTTTTCTATCGCAGCAAGCCCCTCGGGGGTGCGGTCAAAGTCTCTTGCTCGCCTACTACCACCAAGGAACAAGTCAAGAAGACCACCAGCTATGCTGCCATACGTAAACGCTTCTTCAGCGCCAGCAAAGGTTTCAACAGTTGCGTCGTATTCTTTCTGGTTAAGGTTCTGTAAAGCTTCTGATGCTATTTCTTGTGCGCCTTCATACCCACCCGTAATCCCCGCGCTGTAGATTTTTTCACCGATGGTTTCGACTTTCTCTGGGCCTAGCTTATCTACTAATTTATTCAGTAACGGTAGGTCTACAGATTTAACAAAACGGGCAATAGGTAGGATTTCTAGCAAGCCGATTGGAGCGCCACGTAGGGTAGCTGCGCCACGTTCTTCTTCAGTAGCGCCCGATTCACGGGCACGTTCACTTGCTTCACCAGCAGAGGCACCTACACCCAGTAATCCAGCAATACCTGTGGCGGCGAGAGTAGGAGCACCAGCAACCCCAGCAATAGCAGCGGGGGCGGCAATACCGGCAATGGAGCCAAACGCTTGACCTAACCCATAACTAAAGGACTCAGGGTCGCCCCCTTCGGGACGTATGTAATCCGCTGCGGCTTTAATTTTCTCACGCGCGGCTAGTTCGGCCTCTTCGTCCAAGATTGCGACTGCACCAAGGCTAGCCATTTCACCAACATTAACCGCACCTGCACCGAAACCTGATGTTAAGTCTTCAAATACGCCGGTTTCTTTAGGCGCAGCATATCGGACTTGATTCTGCGCAAAGATTTCTCCGAGGTCTGGCTCTTCAGTCCTACGTCGCCTTACTTCCGCAGCAAGCACGGTGGCAGCTTCAGTGTCTCCCGCGTTATGCGCCTGCATAAACGCATCTTCAAGTCTGGCTAAATCTACTTGAGCCACTAATCGTCCTTGGCGGGGTATTGGCCTAGCGCGGCATCAAGGGCAGTATTTGATGTGGCGGCGCTGCCCTTAGTACCGTCAGGTACTTCTATACCTAATAACTTATACAATTGTGCTTCTACTGTTTCAAGTAAGTCACCCGTTCCAGCTAGTTCGCGCAGTTGGAAGTGCTCAATTATTTTAGCGTTAATTGCATTTTTGTAAGTCTCTACATTTTCTTCCGAGGGATCGGCGGTCATCGCGAGTTTTAATTGCATAATAGACGTATCCTCATCTATAGACTTACTAAGCTGCACACTACTTTCTTGAGTAATTTTATTTACGGCACTAAGTAGCGCGGCCATTTGTTGTCCTTCCTGCGCCCCTGCCGCTATGTCTTTTTGGACTTCCAGCGTCAAAACTTTTAACTGGTTTGCAATTTCACTCTTGTTTGACTCAAACTTTTGATTAGCACTGGCTATAGCTTTGTTGGCTATTGATGTTTCTGTACTGTTGTACATATCAGCCAACACAGTCCTTTCTTGGGTAAGGTAGCCCAGAGCCTTGTCTCCAGATTCAAGACCTTTACTAGCTACATCTAGGTCTAAGCTTAAGAACTTGTTTTGTATATCAAACTTCTTGTGCAACGCGTCCCTTTCAGCAATACCTTGCGCCTCTTGTTCGTTCATTATACCCGTGCCCACTGCGGCAAAACCTCCTCCCCCTGATGCAGCCATTAGGCCGCGCATTAAGGCGTTCTTCCTAAGCTGGGCTGGGTCTTGTTGGCGTTCAGTCAGCTTCCTTAGTTCTTCTTCTTGATTTTCGCCCGCCTTTTTAGCACCCGCCCTGTCAAGATAGAGATCAGACGACGCGCGTGCGTCGGTAACAACCTTATCTCTGTCTTGTAACGACCCTAACCCTGTAGCAGCAAGTTTTTTCTGTAGTTCTGCTGCGGGGTCGTAATCAATTTCAGCTGTTTCGGGACGCATATTATTTTTATTAAGCCCCAACCCTGCTAGTGGGTCGGCGTTTGCCGCTGCTTCTGCTTTTGCTTTCTCTTCCGCCGCTACTTTCTCTCCAGCTTCTTTTTTATTTAACGCTATGTTAGCGTCAGCTAAAGAGTCTACCGCAGCTGCGCCGGGTACCTCGGCATCGGGGGTAGGAACAACAGGATCAGTAGGAACAGCAGGTAGTCCACTCGCCCTAGATTTTTTAGCTGCGGCGTACTTTTCTTGCATGTCAGCAATAGTACCTTCTAATGCTTCGCCTCTGGTTGGGTTTAACTCCGCGTAGTCCGTATTCACCTTTGTTATATCTTTTATAGCTAGGTCTCTATTGCGAGCATTGTCAGGTAGGTTATATTTAGCTAGATATCTTGCAATTTGTGCATCGGTAACTTTACCGCCTTTATCAAACCCAGCAATGCCGCCGCCACTTCTAAACCCAACAATACCGCCTTGAGCAGCATTCATTTGTGGTCGTGCCGCACCGGCTTGATTAGGAGGCATTGGATTTTGGCGTTGTTTGTTTGCTAACGTCCCACTAGTATTTTTAGCAACTTCAGCAAGCCCCTGCCCCATAAGCTCTTTCTGGTTTTCTACGGCTTCTTTTTCCATAGAATCATACACAGTACCTTGTGAGTCAGGCATCCCCTGTGCCAATGCTGCTTTTGCTTCTTTTTGTTTAGTTGTTACTATGTTCAAAGCAAGCATGTCAAAAATATCTTTAGACTCGCCAGCCCTCTTCATAAGCGCAGGGACGTTATTTTGGTAAGCGGCTGCTAAATCACCTACTTTTTTATCTATATTTACCATTTTTAACCTGCTCCTTATACCAAGATGGGTGCGTCGTCGGCGTCGTCGTCGTCGGCTGCACTACCACCGCTGCCAGAACCCCCACCATCACCGCTGCCAGAACCACCACCAAGCCCACCAAGGCTTTCTAAGAGCGCCATAATCCCACCGGAATCGCCTAATAACTTACTTAGGTTACTTGGCTGCGAATAGCTCGTTGTCTGTGCTTCTAGTGGAAGTCCTTGTAATAAAGACTGCTGGTACTGTACTTGTTTGTACGGAAAATCTCGTTCTTCTTCAAACTGCGCCCTGTCTGCGGCTATGCCTTCAGCGGTAATGCCCCTCTGCGTAGCACCGGCTCCTGTCTGTGCAGCAAGTGCCTCTAGTCCGTAACGGTTGCTAGCGTCTTGAGCAGTCTGTTGTCTACCCTGCTCAGTATTAAATTGGTTAAGAGCTTTATCATAAGCGTCGCTGTACCCTTGACCTGTAATAGCAGCAAGATTTTGCCCTAAGTTACGATTACCTTCAGACTCCATAATAGCCTGTCGAGTACCACCAAAAGCACCGGCTTGAGTTAACCTACCAGCGTCAGCTAAACGACTAATATTAGATTGGCGGCGTGCTTCATCGAGTTGCGGATTTAACGCAGCTTGTAAGTAAGGATTCATATACTGCGAGGCTACGTCACCTCCCATGCCTCCCGCCGGTACATTCATTGCCATACCTGCCGAGTCGTACTGCGGTACAGGAGCACCAGCACCAGTAAAGGAACTAGGTGTAAACGCGCCCATGTTAGTAGGTACAGTTAAGTTCCCAATACCTTGGAACGCTGTGTTTTGTATATCTGACTGTCCCGCAGAAAGAGGGCCGGTGTAAGCTTCATATCCTTGATTAGCAAGGGCTTGCCCTCTACCTAGCATGTCAGTTACGTAATCACCCGCCCACGAAGATAGCGAAGATTCTTTGCCTACTGGTTGTCCTACATTAGGGTCTGTAGGAACTGGTATATTTGTACCTGTACCTGTCCCTGTTGTCCCACCTTCATTAAATCCAAATATACTCATAAATTACGCCGGTAACATTTTTTTAGGGTTAATTTCTTTACCTTGTTTTTTATTGCCTGTACGTTCTTTACGTACTCGATCCATCATAGCGTGTAACGCCTTAGCACCTGCATCAGAGTTACCGTTACCTAAATGACTTACCACATCAGCAGGTATAACAAACTCACCATCGCTTAATCTAGCTTCTTGCCCACTGTCAATTCTAGCAGGTACTTTATCAGCCATACCATCGCTACTACCATTTAAATAACGTCCCTCACGCATGGCAAGAATACCCCCTTGGGCCATCGTTACTTTTTTAATATCTTTTGGAGGCCGCGAGTCTGTTAGTTCTTGTTTGTTTATTCCCGCTAGCCCCATCGCTTGTTGTTTGGCTTTTGCACGAGCGGCTTGCGCGGACATGGGCTGCGCCTCTCCCTTTTCTGCAAATATAGTGTCACTAAAGTAGCGCCTCCCTTGCTCTCCGGGCCGTCTATTTGGATCTGCACCTTCTTGAGGTGCCGCTTTACGTGCAGGCATTGCCACACGATCACGTACCGCTTCATACTCAGGTATCTTACCTTGGTACCCTACTTGAGGTATTTTGGTTTCGTTAAGCCCACTGTTGTTTACTAATGCAGACAACCCTAAAGCACCTACAGGGCTATTTAAAAGATCCATAACCCCAGAGCCAAGATCTGACCCCGTAAATTTGCTTGTTAAATCTGAAAACCAACTCATTATCTATCTCCAATAAGCCGTAGTAGCTCTTCGTTTACATCTAATACCCCACCTTTAGCGAAACCAAAAGGTTTTCGCGGGGCTTGCCTGTTAGGTTGGCTGGGTTGACTAGGCTGACCAGCTTGTCTATTTACAGTAGGGCCGTAAGGAGAAGCAAACAGATTCTCCTGTTGAGGATTAGCAAACACACTATTAAAATCGTATAAGTAGTCTATCTTAGCAAGTTCGCCGGGTCTTGTTGTTACTGTTTGCCCTTGAAGATCCTCTGCTCCCATCAACATATTTAAAAAAGCGTTGTTTTTGTTCTGCTCTGTTTGTTTTTGGAAGTTCATTTCGATCTGCTGCTGCATGGCTAAGTCGCGCTGCTGCTGCAATTCTCGTTCTTGTTGTAGCTCTTGTTGTAGTTCTTGTTGGGTTTTAAACAACCCTGTAGCAGCAAATTTATTATCAAACGCCGTGTCTAGTGTTTGATCTCCTGCCATAACCCCCTGCAAAAGTTGCTGGTCTTGTATGTTAACAACGCCGTCACCGTTAACATCGTACCCCAGTTGTTCTTCTGTAAGTTCAAACGTGGCTGGGTCAGCAAGAGCTTCTTGTTGCGCTATTAAATCAGTAACAAAATCTACATCTACATCGGTCACTTCTGACGGAGGTTTACCGATTATTGCCGCTATGGTGTCAATCTCTCCAGACAGCCCTGTTTCCGTTTCACCTATCGCCGCAAGTAAATCTTCTTCGGTTTGTCCTATAGTGCCAAGCAGTTCTTCTTTTGTTAAACCTAGCTCTTTGGCGAGATCGTCTACAGAGTTACTTACATCCGCTACATCATCTTTTATTGCCGCAATTGCGTCTGTCTCTGCTTTAACTTTTGCCTCGGCATCTCTAATTTCTTGCGCCTCGTCTGCGGCTTGCTTTGCATCGGCTCTTGTCTTAGCTAAATATTCTTCGTAGGCGAGCTTATCGTCGGCTCTGACTTTGGCTTCGTTATCTTTCGCCGTGTCGTATGCACCTTTTGCGTTGCTAAGTTTAATTTTAGCTGCCGCTGCTCTAGCCCCTTCAACTTCTTTTAGCCTTCTAAGTTCCGCAACTACAGCGCGAAAACGAGGGCTATTATAGTTTAAAGTTTTTAATTCCGCTTCATACGCGGCTACAGTGTCGGTGTATTCTTTCGGTGTCTTTATAGCGTCTTGAGCGTCTTTGTAATTTTGCTCTGCGGTATTTGTAGCCGCTTTAGTTTCTACTAATGTGTCTGATTCCGTGTATGGGTCAGCTTCTACCTCTGACTCTACCTCTACCTTTGTTTCCGTTTTAACTTCTGTCTCTGCGGCTTCAACTGTTTCTTCTGGAGTACCTGCATCATCAGACCCGTAAGACTCCATTATTTTATCTATAACAAGATCGGCATTAACTGAGGTTTGCCTAACGTACTGCTCGGCTTCTTCTTGGGTTATGCTAATACCTGCTTCCGCTGCGGCATCCATAACTTCTTGAG
>Ga0209337_1000490_pt1 | contig 31956 bp, 22 predicted proteins | sample LinPmetageLP53_FD_184044 | JGI IMG/M metagenome (GOLD analysis project Ga0209337, IMG submission 184044) | Marine viral communities from the Pacific Ocean - LP-53 (SPAdes) (version 2) | ecosystem: Environmental > Aquatic > Marine > Oceanic | place: Pacific Ocean | collected 2010-02-08 | reverse complement strand
AATTGGGAGCTGAAATCGAAGACTACCAACAAATAAAGATATGGGGATGTAATTCGTTAGATATTGCACATTCGGTAAGACGTGCACAAACAATTAATTCAGAAATAAAAAGTTGGGGACTAAAGTATATAACCAAGTTTGCTAATTCAGAAAAACCCAATAGGGTTTATGTGGAAGGTAGTAAAATAGCTTCAACACACAGAGAAAATAAAGAGTTTTATTTAAATGTAGATAATGGAAAATATAAACCGGTTGGGTCTGAAGGTTTATTTGATATAGATAAAAAATTCCCTGATGTTTATAAAAAAGTTGGTGGAGCAAAAATAGTTGAACAATACCTAATGGATGACTTATGGGAGACTATGGAAGTAGATGAACAATTTAATCAAGGTTCATTCTTATTGGCAAGTATGGTCCCAACCTCTTATGAAAGAGTATCTACAATGGGGACAGCTACACTTTGGAAAATGTTAATGTTAGCGTGGTCGTACCATAAAGGGTTAGCTGTACCTAAGAAAGACAGTAAAAGACCTTTTGTTGGTGGTTTATCTAGACTAGTTAAAACAGGATACTCGACAAACGTACTAAAACTAGATTTTAGTTCACTTTACCCATCTATACAATTAGTTCATAACGTTTTTCCAGAATGTGACATTACTGATGCTATGAAAGGAATGTTAAAATATTTTAGAGATACCAGAATTAGATATAAAAATCTAGCTTCTGAATATTACAGTAGTGATAAAAAGAAATCGGAGTCTTTTGGTAGGAAACAGTTACCCATAAAAATATTTATTAATTCTATGTTTGGTTCTTTATCAGCTCCACAAGTATTTCCTTGGGGTGATATGGATATGGGGGAAAAGATAACTTGTACCGCTAGGCAATACCTTAGACAAATGGTTAGGTTTTTTATGAAAAAAGGTTATGACCCTTTGGTTATGGATACAGACGGGGTTAACTTTTCGTGTCCTGAAGATGTGGAGGAGAGGTCATATGTTGGGTTGGGTGATAATGGGTTGGTGACCCAAGATAAAAAGTACCAAGGAAGTGAGGCTGACGTTGCGGAATATAACGACTTATTTATGAGGGGTGAAATGGGTTTAGATACAGACGGACAATGGCCTTCATGTATTAATGTAGCTAGAAAAAATTACGCTTTACTAACTGGTGATGGGACAGTTAAACTAACAGGAAATTCTATAAAATCAAAAAAGATTCAAGGGTACATGGAAGAATTTATAGATAAGGGGTTAAGGTTGTTACTTGAGGGTAAAGGAGCTGATTTTGTAGAGTATTATTATGAGTACCTAGATAAGATACATCGAAGAGATATTTTATTAGCGAAAATAGCTAATAAATCTAGAATCAAACAAACAATAGAGTCTTATAAAAAAAGGTGTACAAAAAGAACTAAGTCTGGAAGTTTAATGGCTAGACAAGCACATATGGAGTTGGTTATTAGAAATAATGTACAAGTATCTTTGGGTGATACGATTTATTATGTTAATAATGGTAAAGCTATGTCTCACGGTGATGTGCAAAGGAAAAAGAAAAAAGACGGTACAGAAGAAATTGTTTTAAATTCTTACTTAATATCGGAAAATGATTTAGAAAATGGTATGAAAGGTGAGTATAATGTGCCAAGGTATATAAATGTATTTAATAAACGTGTGGAACCATTACTAGTGTGTTTTAATACAGAAGTTAGAGAGTCGTTACTTAAAAAACATCCTGAAGATAGAGAATATTACACAAAAACACAATGTGAACTAATACATGGAGTACCAAGAAAAGAAGGTGACCAAGATTCTTTAGAGGATATACTTACATTATCCGCAGAGGAAAAAATATATTGGGAGAAAATGGGGTTAAGTGAAAATTCTTTTATGGAAGATTTAGGAATCCTTGAGACCATCTGAACTAACTATAACCCAGGTAGATAACTCATCAACAAAAACAAATTCAACACAACTATCACCAGTTAAACTTAACGATTCCCATTTATCGTCTATTAATCCAATATCTGGTAAAATCTCTACATTAGATAAAGATTTTACCTTTATTTTTTTATTGGTAACAGAGTTTAGAAACACTTTAGAGTTTTTCATAACTAGGAGTAGGTACTCTCCGTTGGTAGTGTAATCTTCATAGACTACTTTAGTTTTAACATCAAACTCATTAGAAGTAGTGCTTTCACTATGTAAGGATTTAACTAACCCTAGTAAGGCCACTGACAATAATTTGTACTCGACGTTATCTGGTTGACCAAGCCCATTATAAATAACTAATTCACTTAACCCCAAACTATCCAACTCCTCAGCGATTAACCCAAAACCCCTACCACCAGTTTCTTTATATGTGAAAGAATGTGGGGAAATCTCTAGTAGTTTACGATATCTAGAGTCGTCCATCACAACCAAATCTTTTTTATATCTGATTGACGAGGGTAATGCTCTAACTACGTTACCCACTTCGTCAATCTGTAAGTCAACAGCCGAATTACCTAAAGCTCCCACAGTAAGTAATCCAGCTCTATATACTTGTAACGTACTAGCACTAATTCCAGGGTTTAGTGACCCACCAGTTAATGGTGCCATTGGTGTTTGTCCTAGGGAAAGTACAGCTGTATACCCAGTAACCGCTGAAAAAGTACTTATAGCCACAAGGCAAGATGCTGATGTAGCGGAATGAGGACCAACTATTAGTACGTGTTCTTTTGTACAAGCACTGCAAGTACTACACGCAGTTCCTGAGTATGATGGGTCTGCCCACAATGAAGGTTGGTAAATTCTAACCTCCCCATTACCAGAGATACTACCAGCAACAGTCAAACCGGAACCAACGGATAAGTCTTGTTCCATTGAGGTGGAACCAGAAACTAAAAGTGTTGTGTCCGAGTATTGTTTTAATTGTCTACTATAATCAACTTTTGTAAAAAATGCCATACTATATTGTATAAATGATACCTGGGTTCATAGGTCTAAACCCTAGAGATTTATTTAAGTTTTCCGCTTCTAAAGCTTTTCTTTCTAACATCTTGTCATTTCGTAACCTCTCTAATCGTAAGGTTAATTCTTCTATTAATTTTGCCATCTCATCCTTAGCTTCAGTTAATAAGTCACTATATTCCATAGTTAATTCAGAATCAGGAGTTTTCAAATTACCACCAAACTTACCTCTAACCCTACCTAATATTTCTTTACTTTTAGCGAAAAAATACCGTCTAACCCAAGACTGAGCCGGAGCGTTTAATTCCGAGTATTCCATCTCATCCATTGTAACATCACTAGGTAATAGTACAATATCTTTGTTATTTAATAAACAATCATTTCTAGTCTCTGGACCAGAATCATAATACCAATACCACACTCTATGTCTAGCGGTATTCATATTACCAAAATCAAACCTACCTCCAGGTACGTTATAAAGATGTAGGTATTTTACACCGTGTACACCACCCGCCCCAGCTGTAATCCTATAAGTCATTTCACCACCTATAATCCTATTTTTAAGATTCCTATCTTGCATCCTTAAAAGTATGTCGAACGCAGGCATTAGAAAATAAGAACCTTGAACACCCATTTGAGCACCAGCACCTAACCCCATACCACCACCCATACCACCAAAACCACCTAAAAAGGGGTCGATAAAAGATTCGTTTAATTCAGCTCTAGAGTACCACATTATTTCGTTTATTTCTCTACCTGCTGGTATTTCATATATTTGTGTGTTTGCAGTTAAGGCTATAAAATCTTTTTTAAGTTCGTAAGGCCCACCCGCTTGTAAACCAACAATCTTGGAATAGGCGTAGGTAAAAGAAGTTTCAAAATTTAAATCTCTAGTTAAAAAAGCACTAGTTAAAGAGATTACATCTAAATCTTGACCATATAGGGAAGACCACTGATTCTCAATTAACCAGTCCTGTACGTACTGACCATAATCCAATATAGATAACTCCAAAGCTGTATCTAACATTTCATCTTCTAGTTCAACAGCTCTTATTGGGGCACCTAATGAGTGTCTTGCTTGAGTAAATAATTTATTTCTTTTTGCTGGGTCTATAGTTGTCGGCATAATATATCCTTTCTATATAAATACTTGGAAGTTGGCATTAAAAAAGGCCCCTAAGGGCCCATAATTAATATATTTTAATTTTTGTTTATTTTTTAGATTGGCAGAAAGCTTTTGCAAGTCCAGCTCTACGTCCCCAGACACCACCTTCTTTTTTAGCAGCACCCCAGCATTTGCTGTCACAACCACCATCATACCCATGGTCATCACACCACTTGTGGAATACACCCTCAGTCCCTTTTTTCTCAATATCTTTATCTACTTCTCCCATCCAATCATTTTCCTTTATAACCCTACTCACAATCTTTTTTAGTGTATTTTCAGTAATTTTAACAACCTTACCTTCTCTAATACCTGATAAAGCGTTATACATTTTTCCATGACCTTCCGACTGCTCATTTTTTTTCTCTACTTCCTTCTCTTTTTCTGTTTCCTTCTCATCCATGTCCTTATCAATCATATCTTCATAAATGTCTTCTATATGACGAGCCGCTGTTTTAATCTTTTTTAAATCTCTAAAACTTAAAGTATCTTCACCAGCTTTATGACCAACTAACATAGATTTTAAAGTCTTTAATGCCTTGTAAGCTTTTTTTAATTCCGATTTAATATCTCCTTTAGATTCCGTCAATGTAGTTAACCGTTTCTTAAGTTGTTTTTTTGTAAGTTCTTTTTTATTCATAACAATTGTTTATTATAAATATAAGTAAAAGTAGGTTTCTACAACCCACTAAGGATTTCACCTAAAATATCTTCTTCATTTATATTGTCCCCCATAACAGTATCTATGACGGATTTCTTTTTATTAACTAATTCGTAGATAGTTCTTTCTATAGTGTTGTCATAAATAGGGTATATACAGGATACTTTTTTATCTTGACCTATTCTAAATGCTCTGTCCTCACACTGGGACATGTCGGAAGGTACAAATGATAAGTCGTTAAATATTACTACTTCAGCGGCGGTTAAGGTAATACCCACTCCAGCTGCTTTTACATTACCTATAAAAACTTTTATTTTGTCGTCATTTTGAAATCTATCCACACTATCTTGTCGGTCTTCTTTTTTCATTGTCCCATTAAGAATTACCGACTCTTTTTTATATTTTTCATGTAGGGTCATTAAGGGTTCTGTAAAGTTAGTAAATACAATAACTTTTTTATCTTGTTGTAGACATTGTTCTATTAGTTGTATGGTTTCTTTAACTTTTTCTAAAGCAATTATCTGTCTAACCTTCATTAGTTTGGCTAGTTGTATCGATAAACCACTACCTCTATGTTGTCGTTTCCAATCAAGATATTCACCCATTTCATCTTCGTATAACTTAGATTTAAGTTCCATATATATCGGGGTGATTATTTTATCCGGTAAGTCTAGGACATCCTCCTTCAATCGTCGTAACACTCGGTCATTAGTTTTGTCCCTAAGTTCTTCCAAGTTAGTAGCACCAAAAGTTAACCATATTTTTCTATAACCCCTAAAAATTTGTTTACCATCACAATACCGTCTAACATAGTTAATCCAATTATTCGCGACCCTAGAGCCAACCAACTTCAATAAATTGTAATAATTCATAGGTCTAGAAGTCATAGGTGTACCAGATAACAACCACAACCTTTCTATTTTACTTGTAAGGTTATTAACTAATTTAGTTCTTTGTGCTTTACCATTGGAAACATAATGAGCTTCATCTATTATCACCAAATCAAAGTTATAATCCAATAGTTTAGTTTTTTTGTCGGAATCCTTAGGTAATGAGTGGTAATTTTTTAATATGTCATAGTTTATAATAACATATTTTCCATCTTCCCATTTCTTACCTTCCACAATACCTACATCATCATCACTATAATTTTCTATTTCTCTTTTCCAGTTAACTTTTAATGATGCGGGACATATTATTAATACTTTTTTTAATTTTAGGTTAATGGTAGCCATAATAGCAGAACTAGTTTTACCTAAACCCATATCATCTGCCAGTATATATTTCTTATTAGAAACTAATTTAATTATAGCTTTTTTTTGGTGTTCGAAAGGGGGTCGATGTGAAAAAACTGTGAAGTCCACATCTAAATCAGGATTTTCTCTAGGAATAATTTGATTTTTGGGAACCCAGAAAGAATTAAGAGGGTGAGTATCCACAACCTTACCCCAGACATGATAAGCTTTATCTGTTTCAGTTAAAAGTTTTTCTATCCAGATAGATTTAGGTGCTGACTGGAGGAATTTAATGGACATAAGTTCTTTAGATAGATAATCATCTATTTCCATCCACAACCTAACCACTTTAGGTTTTTCACCACTATTTTTATTTATATAGTCTACTTGGGACCTATTTAGGTTAGAACTTTTACTGTTAAGCATAGTAGTTTTGAGACCCATAATATAGTTATTGGCCCCATTATACTTAGCTAATAAATCCTTAGCTTTAATTTCTGGAGAAAAATTTTCCATGAGGAAATATAATAAAAAGAAAAAAGAAAGACAAATTGTATTTATAATAAAGAGAAACTCATATGGCAAATAAAAAAATACCTATTACTAGAATATCCAGATTTTTTGGGTCAGAAGATTTTAACCTAGAACAAAATATGGGAATGGAGTGGTTACATGGTGATATGCACTTTACCCTAGTATTGTTTAGGGTAGATAAAAAATTATCAGATGTTGATGATGTATATGGGGAAGCGGGCCCAGAAGAAATCAGGTATAAACAACCAGTAGAATTTAATGCTTATGTCAGTATACAGGAACCACAAAATAAAAGTTATGGTAGTGGACTAGTAAATCAGATGGAGCCGGGGAATATGACATTAAGTATTTATATGAAACACTTAGAGGAGTTGGATGTTGATATAAGTTATGGTGATTACATTGGTTATCCGGAAAAAGAAGATAAAATGAGATATTACGTTGTAAGTAATGACGGTAGGGTAACTTCCGATATGAAACACACTATTGGTGGGTATAAAGCTTTCTATAGAACAATTACTTGTTCCTGGGTTAGTGAAAATGAATTTAAAGGAATATAATGGGTGTACCTAAAAAAATAAAAAAAACTTTAAATATAGCTCCAGCACCTATACAGGGACACTACCCGATAGGGTACAATGGGATAACGACACCTTATAGAAGGAAAGAGTTGGCTGACTTAATTAATGATGATGGGACTTATTTACCTAAATCAGTTTTACATGATGACCTTGATAGAGGGATGTTAAGTTTTGTCCAGGAAAATTTAAAAAGTGTTACTAACGGAAAAAAGGTTAATGTTATCGATAGGATTTTAACCATCCAAAGATGGGCAGAATTTTCCCAGACCTGGAAATTTACAAACGAAGATAAAAATGTGGAACTACCTTTTATAGTGGTTGTTAGACACCCAGATGTTCAGTACGGGACTAACCCAGCATTAAAATATACCATACCTGACCGTAAACAATTCCATTACGCTAAAGTACCGACTTGGGACGGTACAAGGAAAGGGTACGATATTTATACAATACCACAACCAGTACCAGTAGATATAACCTACGATGTTAAGATAATTTGTAATAGAATGAGAGAACTCAATAATTTTAATAGGGTGGTATTACAAAAATTTACATCAAGACAAGCATACACATTCCTTAAAGGACACTACATACCAATAATTATGGAGTCAATAGGTGACGAGAGCCAAATAGATACTGAAGAAAGAAGGTACTACCAACAAAACTACCAATTCCAACTACAAGGGTTTTTATTGGATGAGGAGGAGTTTGAAGTTAAACCAGCAATTAGTAGGAGCTTATTGTTATTTGGATTTGATGAAAAAAACAGAAAACGGGATGGTGTAGAACTAGTCAAAGAAAATAGTAATAAGGTAAAGACCATACTAGAATTTGATAATGTAACCAATTCTATTACAAGAGAATATAATTACAATAATAATATAACCGTACTTCGTACTAAGAATGTAGGTTCTGTTACTTTTAGTATAAACGGAACTATGGCTAGTGAACCGGTTTTAATTAGTGTTGGGGATACCCTAACAGTTACCATAGTCAAACCAGTATTGGGAACACCATCAACAGTGACAATACAAGAAATAATAGTACCGTAGCTACTCTAAGTAGATATCTTTTTTAACCTTACACCTTTCCTCAATTAATAACTCAACCAACTTAAACATTTTATGTCCAGTTTTTTTACAGTAAGCCTTAAGTAGTGAATGAGCACTTTCACTAATTTTTAAATTTTTTATTTTCTCCTTATCCATCAATAACGGGTATTTTTATTATAATTAGTTGTAAGTATGAAAAAAGTATGTAAATTTTCATACTGCATGGTGAAATCAGGGTTTTACCAGTAACTTTTCACATTACCTGTTGTATTTATAGTAGAGTTAATAATAATAATTTTTATAAAAATAATATAACATGGCAAACGGTAAAGTATTTGTTTCCCCAGGTGTTTACACTTCAGAGAAAGATTTAACATTTGTAGCACAAAGTGTAGGTGTTACAACATTAGGTATGGTTGGTGAAGCCCTTAAGGGTCCAGCTTTTGAACCTATATTTATACAATCATATGATGATTTTGTTACTAGGTTTGGTGGTACCTCACCGACTAGATACGTAGATTCACAAATCCCTAAATACGAATTAGGATATATAGCTAAATCATACCTTAGCCAATCGAACCAATTATTTGTTACTAGGGTTTTGGGTTTAAATGGTTATGATGCGGGACCATCATGGTCAGTACAAACTATAGGTCAATTAGACCCATCTAGTTTTTCTGCCGCTACTTCAGCTATAACTGTAGCTCAAAGTTTTCCGTTTTACGTACCACTTACAGGAGCAAGCAATACTGTAGGGGCAACCGCTTATTCAAACGCGGGACTAAGTACAGATTTCTTTACTACACTACCTTCTGAAATTCAAGCATACCTTTACTCGGCAGTAACACTAACTAATGGTGGGACACTACCAACACTTAATGCAGATATATTAAATTGGTTTGAAACTAGTTTATGTACTGTTGGTGAAACTACTTCAGCGGGTACCGCATGTTTACCATTAGGTACAACATCTACAGCTTTTCCAAATGGAACAATATATCAATACGGTTGTGTACCGGCTTCATTTACAAATTCAGCAATGACCTACACACAAACATCTTTATCAGCAACTGGTAGTACCGTGGTGTACAATCAGTTAGGTTCTAATTGTGATTGTGCATTAACAGGTCAGTGTTACGAAAATGATGCATGGTATTATGGATTGTTTAAAGAGGTGGATACTGATTGTTGTAGTGGTACAACATATACCGGAGTATCCTATCAAATATACGCAGAAAACACATATGGTGGTACTGGTGGTGTAGCTACAGGTACTACAGCTGGAGGTACATTAGTATATTCAGGTAGTATGAGGATAGATTATGTAAAATATACTAACGTACAAGCTTATAACGATTACGATGGTATGGTGGTTATGACCTTAAGGTCTAGAGGGACAAGTACTAAAGCTAGTGGTGGTCCTGTTTATGAAGTAACCGGTAATACTGTTGGTTTTGATTGTAGTGGGGTTTATGCTAATGTTTTAGAAAATCCTTTTGCTCCATTTGGTATTAGTGCAACTACAGCAGCTGGAAACATATACACTTTTAAAACTTCTATGAGTAATACATCACAAGATTACGTTTCTAGAGTATTTGGTAGGAACCCTTTTGATAAGAAAAAAGAGGAGGTTCCTTTGTTCGTTGAAGAAGCCTACCCAATGTTACTAAGAGACGGATATAATAAAGGTAAAGTTAGAGGGTTACAATGTTGTTTAAATTATTTACCATCAGCGAGAGCTCCTATTAACACTAACACAATTGCGTGGAGTATGCATGAGTGGGAAACACCTGAAACACCATGGGTAGTTTCAGAACTACAAGGTTCAGATGTTTATAGATTATTTAAATTTGTATCAATATCTGACGGTAACGTAGCCAACAGAGAAATAAAAATTTCAATAACAAATCTATCTTTTGAACGAGGTGAGTTTGATGTATTAATTAGAGATTTCTATGATACTGACTCATCACCTAATGTTTTAGAAAAATATACAAGATGTAGTATGGACCCTACTAAAGTATCTTTTATTGGTAGAAAAATAGGTACTTCTACAGGAGAATTCGAATTGAAATCTAAATATACTATGATATATCCTGGTGAAGGAGTTTTGGAAGGAACATATACAAGTTCATTACCTTGTGGTTTTGAAGGTTATAGATTTAGACAGTATGGTTCTTGTAGTGTAAACCCAAAAATTGTATACAAACGTAAGTACTATACACCTGGTGAAGTTATATTTGACCCACCTTTCGGAGCTGGAACAACAAATAACAGAACTATAAGTGGTGGTGATAAATTAAGTAAGTGTTACCTAGGTGTGTCTGACAGTACAGGAGCGGGATATGACGCAGACTTCTTCGAACACAAAGGATATCAAGCACCAACAAACGTATGTACAACTACAACTGGTGATGTATGGCCAGTAATAACACAAGGATTCCATATGGATTCAGGAGCTACTGTAGTAATAGGTGGTCAGGCTGGATATTTAGAATGGTCTGGAACTACATTATCAGGTAAACCGATATTTGTTGTTGGTGACGCTTCTTTTGATAAAGAACCTACTTTAAGTACAGACCCATATAAACCATTAAGAGCACGTAAATTTACATTAGCACCACATGGTGGTTTCGATGGATGGGATATATATAGAAAGACAAGGTCTAACTCAGATGACTATAGAATGGGATTAACTGGGTTCTTAAATGGAGCGTGTTCATCATTAGAATTTCCGACAGCTACAGGTGCTGGAACATTCAAAAAACTATCACAAACAGAAGCAAATACAGATTACTTCGCTTATTTGAGAGGTATTAATACATTTAGTAATCCAGAAGCTGTAGATATTAATGTATTTACAACACCAGGTATAGATTATGTAGATAATTTAGGGTTAGTAAACTCAGCTATAGATATGGTGGAAACAGACAGAGCCGATTCGTTATATGTTGTTACAACACCAGATTACAATATGTTTGTACCAGAATCAACAAACCCTGCAAATGTAATTACACCAGAAGAAGCTGTGGATAATGTAGAGGACTCGTTAATAGATTCTAACTATACTGCAACTTACTATCCGTGGATTCAAATAAGAGACGCTGCAAATAATAAACAAATATTCATACCACCAACATCAGAGGTAATGAGGAATATAGCTTTAACAGATAATGTAGCTTTCCCTTGGTTCGCTTCAGCTGGTTACACTAGAGGTGTTGTAAACGCAACTAAGGCTAGAAAGAAATTAACTCTAGATGAAAGAGACACACTATATGTAGCAAGAATAAACCCTATAGCGACATTTAGTGATGTTGGTCCTATAATTTGGGGTAATAAAACCTTACAGGTTAGGGAGTCTGCGTTAGATAGAATTAATGTTAGAAGATTGTTATTACAAACTAGAAAATTAATTTCAGCTGTCGCGGTAAGATTAATATTTGAACAAAATGATGATATCGTTAGACAACAGTTTTTAGACTTAGTTAATCCTATATTAGATTCTATTAGAAGAGATAGAGGTTTAACTGACTTTAGAGTGGTACTATCTAACGACCCTGAAGAAATAGATAGAAATGAAATGAATGGTAAAATTTACATTAAACCTACAAGAGCTTTAGAATACATATTCGTTGAATTCTTGATAACACCTACTGGGGCATCTTTTGAGGATGTATAGTATTTATAATAAAATAAAAATATGAAATTTAGTATAAAAACATTAAGAGAGAGTTTGGAACAACCGAAATCGGGCAAAAAAGTATTTACGAAAGGTAAAAAACAAAATGTTATTCTTAGTGAAGAACAATTAGATAGACTTATATCTACTGTAAATGACGATAAACCGTTAGACGTTAATAAAACTATTATTGAAGCATATCGCCATATTAGAATAGCAATTATTAATGAGGGATTAAATTTAGATAAAGAGATGTACAATTATACTAATTATACTGGCTATTTATCAGAACAAGGTCAATACAATAGAGACCCTGGTTTAGCAGCCGCGGAGGGTGTTGAGAATGTGATTAATGGCATAAAGAAAGCTTATGGCATGATTAAAGATAGTGATACTAGAAAAAAGTTAGCTAATTCTATCACTAAATTAAGTAATTTTATGAGTATAAGTGCTGAATTAATAGGTTCAGGTGCATCACAGAGAGCACCAAGGAGTTATGATATGGTTTCTGATGAGTTACCTTACCCAGAATTAGACTCGGATTCAGAACTAGAAGAAATTGCAAAAGGTGACTACCAACTAACTAAAGAAGACGCGAAACCTGACTTTTTAGACCTAGATGGTGATGGTGATAAGAAAGAATCTATGAAAAAAGCGTCTAAGGAGGTTAAAGAAGATTCTGGACACGATGAAGCTATGAATTATGGTAAAGATGAGGGTCATGACGATAAAGAGCTTTACGATTTAAAACATGGTGGTGGAAGTGAAGACCATATAGATGACCTAGAAGATGATATGCATTATGACCATATCCACGATTCTAAGAAGATAGAAGAATCACAAAAAGAAAAAGAAATGTTGATTCAAGAAGATATTAAGAGAATGAAACAAGTAATCAACCCAATACCAAAAATATAAAACACTTTATTAATAGAAAAAGGTCCTTTCGGACCTTTTTTTTATTTCACTAATTTACCACCATTTAGGATTAGTAAGATAAAAATCATAGGAGCTAAAAAAGGAGCTTTTAATATATGGGTTATAACATAAAGTATGTACCATTTAGATGATGGAGAATCCCCCCTTCTTCTTTCGAACTTCAAATAGGAATCACGAACACTATCTTCATTTAGTGTTAGAAAAATAAACATGAGTATTTGGGAAATTATTAAGTAGGAAAGTATTGGTATCATTTTTTTATTATTTTAGTTTGTTGACCGTATATTAGTATACGGTTAATTTATTTAAAGGTTACTATAACTGTACGAATTTTAGTTTTGAGTGGTATCGGAAATTATACCCATTTATGTTTTCATACGACTCTTGTACATAAATATTAATAATCTTATTATCTTCATCTAATACTTCGTACTGTATAGGTCTAGAAGACCCACCAAGCAATAAATAACTACCGGTTATAGTTTCTGTCACCGTAAGATTATTTTCGGTCACATTTAGACCATACGTATATGTAGAATCATAATTCACCATGAACTCACCCACACCAGGTACGTTTTCCGGAAAAGATAAAGTCCAGACAGTACGGTGCTTGTCCAGGTCCTCAAATAGGTACATAGAACCACCATACCTAAGACTACCTTTAGGGCCATTAATAAAATGAGATATTTCGTAACTATCGTTAATATCCAAATTCTCCATGTACATGGTTCCATCCACCAATAACCAATCACCCTCAATAAAGTCAAGTTGGTTATCTATTACTACACCCTGAGTTGTTGGATAATTGTTATCACACTCTATTAGTGGGTATTCTTTTTCACAAGAACATAAAATTAAAAGTAGTAATAGATAGTATAGGTTTTTCATACTACAAAGATAATAAATAAAAATCAATAAACCAAACTAATTTGTGGTTATATTTATATTATATGCCACAAGAAATTATTATAACCAAAGAACAATTAAAAAAGGTGGGAGGTCTATTGAAAGAAAATAACAATATTCGAGCTTACAGTTTTGATTGGGATGACAACATCCTTAAAATGCCTACAACAATTAAGATGTTGAAAAAAACTAATGATGGTTGGGAACCTATAGAGGTGAGTACAGAGGAGTTTGCCTTAATTAGGGACGATAAAGATTATAAGTTATCCGACGGAGCTTTCGATAATTTTATAAATGAAGAGTCTTTTTTAGTTGACTTAGAGAAGGCCCTTAATACCGGAGCATTCGCACCATCGTTCGATAAATTTAAAGAGGCTTTAATATACGCTAACCCAATATCTATAATTACAGCAAGAGGACACGACCCAAGGGTATTACGAAGAGGGATGGATTTAGTAATCTCTAATACCTTTACTGAGGGTGAGTTAAGTGAAATGTTAGATAACATACAAAAATCATATCCAGAGTTAGGTGGCGAGTTACCAGAAGAGGTATTAAAAAATTATTTAGACTCGCAGGAATACCACACCGTAACATCAAAGATATTTACAGATAAGTTTGGTTTAGATAGTGGTTCGGCCGCAAATCCAGAGGAAAATAAAAAAATAGCTTTAAGAGACTACGTAACCAAAATTGTCGCCCAAGTAGGTAAATTGGTTAGTAGTGAGAAGACTAAACTATCTGTAGGTTTTAGTGATGATGATTTAGGTAATATAAATTCCATAATCCCTTTTATACGAGAGGTATTACAATTAGAATTTCCGGATGTTGATTTTGTGGTTTACGACACTTCTGAGGGTGGAATGAATAAAATACTATTAAAACAGGTAAAGTAAAATTTTTTTTCATTCCTGATATATTTATAGATATAATAAAAAAGTAAAAACAAAAATTAAAAAAACATGGCTGACTTATTAATGAAAATGCCTATACCCTACGAACCAAAGAAAAAGAATAGGTTTATTCTTAGATTTGATTCTTCATTAGGCATTAATGAATGGTACGTAGAGAGTACTAGTAGACCAAACATAACTATAAATGCGGTAGAGGTACCATTTCTAAATACATCTACTTATGTAGCTGGAAGATTTACGTGGAATACCATTAACGTTACATTTAGAGACCCTATAGGACCTTCAGCTTCTCAAGCATTAATGGAATGGGTAAGACTACATTCAGAGTCTGTGACTGGTAGAATGGGTTACGCTGCTGGGTATAAGAAAAATATAGATTTAGAGATGTTAGACCCTACAGGTGTAGTGGTAGAAAAATGGATACTACAAGGAACATTTCTAACTGATGTTAATTTTGGGGATTTGGGTTATAGTGATGAGGGGTTAGCAACAATCACAGCTACATTAAGACCTGACCGTTGTATATTAGTTTATTAAACTAATATTACATATAGAAACAATAATAAAGTCGTGAGGCTTTATTATTTTGCTTTAAATCTATTGACTTTATTATAACTTATGTGGAAGCTTAATGCTGTAATAGCTAAATTAATAAGTTTAGTTTATAAATAAAATATAAGCTTATATATTTACAAATACAATAATTATATTAAATTATAGATAATGCAAGAGCAATTCGACACAATCCTTCCTTACGACATGGTTACCCTACCATCACAAGGTATTTTTTACAGTAATAACAAAAAGACTGTAAAAGTTACTTATTTAAATGCTTCTGACGAAAATTTATTAGCTTCACCATCGTTACAAAATAATGGTGAATTAGTTAATACTTTATTAGATAGAAAAATACTAGATAAAGACATTGCGGTTACTGATATGCCTGAGTGTGATAAAGAGGCAATATTAGTGTTTTTACGTAATACAGCTTTCGGTTCAGATTATACAGTAAAACTTACGGACCCAAAAACCAAAGAAGAATTTGAAACAACTATTGACCTATCTACCTTAAGGACTAATGATGTTGGTGTTGAACTAGATGAAAATAATGAATTTGACCACTACTTAGAAATGTCTAAGAAGAAAGTTAAATTAACATTCCTTACACCAAAGGATGAAAGAGAACTGAGAGATATAGACAGTAAGAACCAAAAAACCCCAATCAACCCATATATGACCAAACAATTGGAAAAGATGATTAAAGAAATAGATGGGAATAGGGACCCTATGACAATACACCAATTTATACAGACTATGCCAATTAGAGACGCACAGAACATTAGAAAATCTATAAAGGATAATGTACCGACATTAGACCTAAATGTAGATGTTATGACACCTTCTAATGACGTAGCTACCGTTAGAATTTCATTCGGTATTGAATTTTTTCGTCCTTTCTACGGCATATAGGAATGCGCTGCTGCAAGAGTTTTATTACTTAATGAAACACCTACATATCGCGTGGTCAGACCTACTAAACATGCCCACCTTCGAACGACGTTTTTACGTAAACCATTTGACCAGAGAGTTTGATGCACAAAATGAGGCAAGAGAACAAGCAAGAAACAAAAGGTAAAACAGATTTTAACTATTTATAAATAAAGTATCATTTATGATTAGGTTGTTAAAACAGTTATTTATTGAAAGAAAGCTTTCCGGTTCGGAAGCTTATATAGCGTACCACCCAGACTTGGGTGTCCCTATAGGTATTTTTAACGTTAAAGACGAACCAACCCACCAATCCAGAGTAAACTCTATAAAAAAATACGGCAAGAAAGGTAATCCATTATCGTACCTAATCGCTAAAATATTGGGTATAGACTCACCAATTCCTTCATATGCTATAACATTAAAAGATGCTAGTGGGGCGGATGTAAAGTTGGAAGACTTATTTAAGGACGCAGAATTTAAAACATTATTAAAAACTTCGGGGTACGTATCATCAAATACTAGCAGTAGAACGGTAGATACTTCTGGTGCGGCTGGAGATGTGTGGGAGACCATGCAAAAAATGTTAGAAGAGAGGACACCTAGAAAAACTGTAAGTTTAGGTGATATACAAGCAGTATCAAGAGTAATAACCGAGTTAAAAACTAATTACGCATCACTTGGTACTTTAACCGGTACAGTAACAAAATCTATGGATGTTATATTAGATATGTTAGCCCTTGAAGATACCATGAGGCTTGACATATCCAAGACCATAGGTATGTCTAATGCTAGGTTGTTTGATACTATAGATGCGTTAACAGAAGCTAGTCTAGAAACCGCAAAATTTAATATTAATGCTAATGACTTAGCAGAAACCTTTACAAAGATAACCAAAGCATCAGGGAGACAACTATATATACCTACTGAAGTTACTGCTAGAGCTGCTTTATTAACTAAAACATTAGAAGGTTTCGATGCTGGTAAATTTGCTGATGCCTTTGATAGTATTGGTATGAGTTTAGGTGATGCGATAGGGGGTATTGATGAGACTGATAATAGCATGCAAGATGTTCTTAATACCGGTAGAAACTTTGGTGTTGTTATGGAGACATTTTTAGGTAGTGTTGCTGATAATTTGAAACTGGTAAACACCTATGGTTTTGAGAGAGGTGTGGAGGGATTGTCTGCGATGGTAGCAAGAGCTCAAAAATTAGGTCTTGATATAGGTAAGGTAGCTTCATTATCTGAAAAATTCTTAGACCCAGAGGGGGCAATTGATTTTGCAGCAAAAATGCAGGTAATTGGTGGTGCTGCTGGAGACCTAACAGACCCATTTAAATTAATGTATTTAGCAACCAATGATTTAGAAGGGTTAGGTGAAGCTATAGCTGAGACAGCTGCTGGTGCAGCTACTTTTGATAAGGAAAAAGGGAAATTTATTATATCACCAGAACAAAGAAGACAAATGATGGCCATGAAAGACGAACTAGGTATGACTTACCAAGAATTGTCGGATTTAGCTATTAAGGCTGCTAGGGAGACGGAAGTATTCAATCAGATAGGTGATTTTAGTGATATGAGTAAAACCGACAAAGAATTACTAGCTTCTATGGCGGAAATTGGTAAGGGTGGCGAGGCTAAGGTAAGAATACCAGGAATAGAAGAAATGGTGGATGTAGCTAACGTAACGGATTCCCAGATGGAGTTATTAAGAAAAGAAGCAATGACTGATAGTGATATATACGCACAACAACTTACAGAGGCCGAAAGAGCAAACCAATACCTATCGGCGGTTGAAGCGGGAATTAGGATAATGGTAAAGGATATGGGTGGTGGTGACGCTATGAGAGAGATGGGACTTTCACAACAGTTAGCTGGAGCTATGCCTAAACTAACAGACGAAGATTTAAAAACAATTAGAGGTGGGGATATGGATGAAATACAAAAGATGATAACAGAAAAGGGGAAAAACGCTAAGACTGATACCGAAGCTGTATTCGTTAAATCATTAGAAGATTGGTTTGATAAAAAAGCGACAACTGGTAATGATTTTATATTAAATGATGATGGTATATTAAATTTTAATAAAGACGATTTAATTATCGGAGGAACAAAATTGGACGCCGCTTTAGGTCGTGAAAATAGTGAAGGGGACATCATTAATAGGGTAAATAATATGAGTAATACCCAAAACACAACTATGAGTGGTGGTAAAGGTATGGTGGAATTGTCAGGTACATTAAAAATTGAGGGTAACGGGGAAACCGCTGATATTGATGTTAAGAGGTTATTAAACACAATGAGTAGTGGTGACTTACAAGCTTTAAGCATCAAGTTATCCAATGCTACCTAAGAACTATTTAAAATAACTAAATAATCTATTTATAATAAAACAATAAACATGTCAGTAGGTAAAAATACAAATATACAAAATCCTTATGGTCAAGGCAACTATGTTGTTAGTACTAGTAGTACTGAAATTCTAAGGAAACATTTATTGAGTAAAAACTTACAAAGTTCTTATTTAGCTGATGGAAATCCTGTTCCCCCACCTTTCGGAGTCCAACTACCTGGAGGAGAGGTGTATAAAAACCAAACAATGTACAATGTGCCAGACCAACCTACAGTAGAAGAGGTTGGTGAAAGACCACAAGGCAAACTTTTTTTAGATAATAAATACGGCCCTATAGATGGGTACAGTGACGTAAGACTTATAAACGTTGAAAAATTATTACCTAGACTAGGCACGGAATACGTATCCCTAAACTCAACACAACCAAAAAACTTTGTTTCTTCTGAATACACACCATCAGAAATATTACAAACAGTAATGATAACAAACGGAATTGTCAGCACCCTAAATTCTAAAATATTAAATGATAGTCACCTAACAGAAATATCTAGTGGGTGGTTAAGGGAAAGTCTAGCGGAAATGCAAAAACAAAACTTAAAGGGTTTAGGTCCAGCTATACAAGGAGGTGTTAAGAGTTTTAATATAAGTTCATCACCAGGTAAGAAAATATTACCACAATCAGACTTTATGGCTCGTATAGGTGACGAATATTACGGGTACTCGACAATCCCAGGAAGTTATTTCCAACAACCATTTATACCAGATATTAATTATTTAAAAGATAATGGTATTAGTTATGGGGGAACTTTTAGTAATATACAAGCAACAGCAAACGCAATAGTAAATCTGTTCACCGGACAAAACGACATACCTAGTAATCCAAATTCATACCAAACACCGCCTAGTGATACTTTTGTTAGTTATATGGGTGAAGAACAACAATCTAAATTATTTGAGTCGTTTAACTATAACAAATATAGACCAGATTATTCTAGAGTTATGGTCAATACTGATGTACCAGCAGTTACACCTTATTACTATGTTGGTTCCAAAAATTCTGAACCAGGAAGTATTGATGGTCCAGTAGGAGCAGTACCCCATGATGAATTTGGTAGGAATGTAGGTGCTATAGTTTACGGACCATCTACTCTCGCCAAAGAATTAGAAACGGTGGACGGTCAAGCTTTATGGCCTTACTATATGTTTGGGTTACAAGGACAGTCATATATGGATGGTGGTAGTATTGCTGGGGGATGGACATGGTTTGGTAACCAATCATTTGCCTCCTTAAACGCACCTCCAGGACTACTACTAACTAGGTCATTCCAAAAACCAAAAAGAAAAGGAGGGATTTTAGACGAAACACAAAAACTTATTGATTCAGCTCCATTGATGGGTGGAGCTAGAAGAAAACATGTTGGCCACGCTATAGACCAAACATCAAAAATATTTAATGATGGATATAAAGACATATCTAAAGGTTCTGGAGCAAGATTTACAGATGAAAATTGGTTGGGGAATACTACGGTAAATGGATTTTGTAGAACTTGGACAAAAGATAACCCTTACTATAAAATGAAAAATTTGGTAAGAGCTGATGGAAATCATTTAAAAAATACCAGTTCTGTATTAACTAACACTTATAATTTAAATATCGCTCCTGTTTTTGGTGTCAATGTTGACGAAAACAAAACTAGTAAAAACGTAAAAAAGTATATGTTTTCTATAGAAAATCTTGCTTGGAGAGGGACTAGTGAATTAACAGACCTACCAGCCACTGAAAGAGGACCTAATGGGGGTAGGGTTATGTGGTTTCCACCATACGATATAAATATTGGTGATACAACATCAGCCAACTGGAATGGAACAACATTTTTAGGTAGAGCTGAACCACTATACACCTATAGTCACGCAGAAAGGATTGGTTCATTATCATTTAAGATGGTGGTAGACCACCCATCGATATTAAATGAAATAGCACAGAACACTTTAAAAGGTACACCAGATTGGAAATCAGACCACGTACTCAATTCGTTTTTTGCGGGATGTCAAAAATATGATGTATATGAATTAGCAGCTAAATACCCTAATTTATCATTAGCCGATATAGTCACAGTCCAAAATAATCTAACTACTTTATACAATTCAGGTTCAGAGGGGGCTACACAAGTACTTAATGAACTTACACCACCTCCACCTGCGAATGCTGTTAATAGTGAAGAAACGTCATATTCGGACCTTCTAGCCTCACAAGCTGACATAGACGAAATAACACCAAGCACAAGTAATGACGGTAGTACTGGTATGACTGAGACTTTTGAAAATGATAGTGGTGAGGATATAAGTGTCGATGAAAATGCGTTAAATAATAATACAACAGCACAACAAGTGACTAAAACTTTAGATACCGCTAAAATATTAGCAAAACTATTGGGTGAAGAAAATTACTTTAACGAACTACAAGAAAATAATGAATTTGTATACAATTCATTAAAAAGAGAATTAAAACATTTTCACCCAGCTTTCCATGCTATGACACCAGAAGGATTAAACAGTAGACTAAGTTTTTTATTACAATGTACTAGACCAGGGAATACAATACCAACAGAAACAACTGGAGGTGAAAAAAATCTAGACGCTGACAATACGGCTTTTGGAGCACCACCTATATGTGTAATGAGGATTGGTGATTTTTACCACACAAAAATAGCGATAGATTCGGTAAGTTTTAGTTACGACCCACTAGTTTTAGATTTAAATCCTGAAGGTATTGGGGTACAACCCATGATAGCAAGTGTACAAATGAACTTTAAATATATAGGTGGACAAGGGTTAGAGAAACCAGTCTCCGAATTACAGAATGCGTTATCTAATAATTACTTTGCGAATACTGAAATGTATAATAATAAGAGTGTAAAAACTGGGGATGTTGGAAAAAACGCAACATTACCAGATGAAGAAAAACTAATACTAGAATTAGAAGCAAATAACAGTAATGAACCATTATAAAAAAAACATATCTAATATAGAATGGCAACAACTATAAATTATAAAAACCTATTTAATAACTTTATAGGTAATAGTAATACCTACGCTTTAGACGTTACTAATAGGCTTAAACAATTATTTTTATATAATAATATGGGAATAGTAGAAGAATTTATGTATTCACGAAATTTCCATTTAGGGGATATGTCAACACTATCGGTAAATATGGTAGGGATACCAAACGGGCTCATTGAAAGAATTACTAACAACTACGAACAATTAAAATTGGATATTACGGCTCAAACAACAACAATACAAACACAACTAAACCAACTAAACCCAACTAACACAGAAAAAACCTATATTAAAAATGTGTTATTAAAAACATTAGAAAGTCAACTAGCTAATACTATGAATGAATATATCACTGTAGTAAATAGTTTACGGAAATTACAAGATAGGGTGATAAAAGATACTGATAGATTAAATTTTGTAACAAACAATAATTATGACGGACAATTTTTAGACCCGAATGGTGGTAGGGTGATAGCTTTCCAGTTAACAGGAACCTCAGTTTTAAATACATTAAGTACAAATTATATCAGAAGTACACAAGTGCTTAATGATTTTACTAGTAACTATGTAAATAATAAGTTTACTAAGGGATACCCATCTACAAACGAATATCTATTCTTTAGTACTAAGATATACACAAATGATATAATGTCCTTTATATTTGGTGGTAATTACAAACCACAATTAAAAGAATTATTAAAATATAGGGATAGTACTCTATATGATGAATTAGTTAAAATAGATGAGAAGGGGATTAACGGATTAAGGTACCAACTCCAGAGACTGTTTAAACCAAAGTTAAATAATATAATTAACCCATGGATAAAATATGATGTTAATTTAATGGGGGATAGGATTAATAACGGATTAGAGTTGGGGTATAAAATACTAGATAAAAGTTTGTATAAATATGTGGGTGATTTAGATGTAGCTTATGGTACTAATACCGGAACTACAGCTCAAAATTTGGTAAGAGATAATTTAAGAAGTAGAGTTACAGGTTCTCTAGGTTTTAACTTTAATTTTAAATTAGATAAACAATTATATATTAGTTAATTATGACTTATTATAACAGATACAATGACTTTATTGTTAATGGTGACTATATTATGGTTCCACATATTAGTGTGACAAAAAAATCTAGTGATAAAAGAGTAACTTATAAGGTAGGTAAGAGTAGACTAGATAAACTATCGGACCAGTTCTATGGTTCACCCTACTACGCATGGTTTATTATGCAAGCAAATTCTCAATACGGAAATCAAGAATGGTCAATTCCAGATAACGCATTAATTACAGTACCATTTCCATTAATGAAGTCTTTAGGGGAGTATAAAAGTAAACTAGACGAACATTTCCTATATTATGGCAGATAATTTAAATTCAGGGAATGTACTAACAACACAAGTAGGTAACAACGTTGTGATTATAGACCCAAACAAAGTAGTTGATTCTGCAGGTAAGGTAACAGATAGATTAGTTCCTTCAGACGAGTTAGTAATGTACGCTAATTTAAACGCTAGAATTTTTCCTAGAAGTAAAGTTTTAGCTGGAACATCCCAAGGAGCATCAGTCCAAGTAGAATTATTTGAAGGGGAAATTAATTTTATGAGACCTGAAGGAAAGAGTAAATTAGATTCTGATTGGACAGAAGCATTCACCGACCCAGAAGTTAATAAACAAGTAAATGATGTAAGTTCAGCTGGTGTTACCGTATCTAGTGATATACAAAATAAGAATGATTTCCAGGGTTTTGGTATAACATCTATTAATGTTAAGATTAATGCGTCCTATATCCCACAAGTAACTATTAATTTTACGGACATTAGGGGGAAAACCCTATTCGAGCAAGCTAAAGGAAATACACCATATACCGCATTTTTTCACCTACCATACCCAACATTCTTCCTAACACTGAAAGGGTATTATGGTAAAGCTGTACAATACCAACTAACACTAGAAAAATTCGTATCAAGATTTGACCCCTCTAATGGTGATTACTTAGTTACTTGTGATTTTAAAGGTAATCATATTGCATTGTTAAGAGATATTAATATGCACGAAGCGGTAACTGCACCATACATGTTTCCTAATAGGATGAATGCAAGTACTGGTGAGATAACATCTACTAGGGGTAGACAAACTATGTTAGATGTTTATAGGCAATATAAAGATAAGGGGTTAATAGGTAATGGAGAAAATGATACCCAAGATTTCCCAGAATTAACTATTGTAGAATTGATAGAGATAGTACAAAATTTAGATAATAATTTAAGTACATTATATGGTGAAGCAAATCTTGAAGCAACAACTGATAAATTAGAATATTCAGAAACTTTAAATTTATTTAAAGAGGCTGTTACAGGTAAAGATGGTTGGGTTAAAAAATATTTGGATATTGGTACTCAAAGAAACTTAAAAGTTGTTGTACCTTCTGATGACCCATCAGCATTCTCTGGAAAAACCATTATAACCCCAGCATTCCCACTATTGGGTATGTCACAAATGAGCGAAGAGAAAGACTACCAAAAACAAAAAGACGGTAAAGAAAATATAGAAAAAGAAGCAAAAAAGGCACTAGAGTTAATCGTGGGTAAGTACACTAAGTTACTAAAAGATAACCCCACATTCGGACCAATAAGTCAAAAGTTTGATGGTAAATATAGGGTAAATAGTGGTTTCTCAGAAAAAAACTACAACTTATATGATAATTCTATAATAAGAGGGAATGTGACAATCGCGGACATAACAACTAAACTTAATAAGGAATTTGCCCCATGGTTTGCGTTTGCTGGTAAATCGGAATCATTCAACCAAGTATGGGATAGAACAAGTAGAGTTTTTGAAAAAAAAGCTGAATTAATGGCTGAAGATATGACCGAAAAATTAAATGAGAGGTTAGAAGAAGAATTAGGCTTTAGACCAACAATTAGAAATGTGTTTGCTGTTATAATGGCAGGTGCAGATACATTCTTAAGGATGTTAGACGATGTACATAATAAAGCAATGTTACAAAGTAATAATGAAAAAAGAATTAACACAGCAAAACAGTCTAACGACACACCCAAAGGAACATCACTAAAGTCCAACGGGGACGAAACGCCAAAACTAGGAAATGTGTTTCCTTGGCCCCAATATTATGTTACAGAAGAAAAAGACTGTAAAACATCCTCGACATTAAAATATCCGGGAGATAAAGAGGTTATAGAAACTACACAAGCGTGGAACACAGAAGTATGGCCCGAAGTTGAGTTCGTAGAAGAATACACTAAAAGTTCTACATATAAATTTTCCACATTCTCATCCCCAACTAATAATGACGGTCTAGATATGAATTTTACACCAACATCCATATTTGATTGGCCACCTTACACTACACCATATAAGGTTTTGAGTAATGTTAATATTTGGTGGGAAATAATACAAAGAGCAGAACAAATTATATTTTACGGTAGTTTTATGACAAGATTTAGAGGTAGTGGTCAATGGGTAGAATCATTGATAGAACTAAGTGAGTACGAAGCTAATAATTTATTTGAAAAAATAAAAGACCAAAAAACGATTAAGCAAATTTTTATGGATATGCCACAGTCAGCTTTACTATGGATGGAGAATATCTTAGCTAGAGACGACTACCCAAGATTTGTACCATACTTGTTGTATAATAGTGTTATTCCAATACCGTTTAACAGTACAGGAAAATTTATTTGGGACCCACAAAATTTTACCGTAATATCTAAAGAATTCACTAAAAACTTTGAGGCTCTAAAAATCACTAAAGGTAATGGGTTTTTTGATGTTGCACCTACAGTATCTGGAAATTGGGTACAAACTAATTTTGCTGGTGGAAGCTCACTAAATACCAGTAATCTTTATGATATTAGTAAAAATTTAACCTATGACATTATCACCACAAACGTATTAAGTGATACAACAAATACAAAATATTTCACAGAATTTAAATATGCTTTCGCTGGTAAGGAAGCGAAGAACTATTATTTAAATTATCTATCTAGAACTATTAATTATTCCGAGTTAAAAAATAGTAGTGGTGTGGATAAATTCTACCAAAGGATAAGTGAAAATAAATTTGTAACTGAAGGTGAAATATTGTTTACACCAGAAAGTATAGGAGCACCAGGTGTAGCGTGGACGGACCCAAACCCAATAAAAAGATTAACATCAATTCTTAATACACCATACTTTATAAATGCTTTATTAGACGGTGTCCAAAACGAAAAATCTTTAGGTCCTAATAGTACCAACCCATATACTAAAGCCTCTTATTTATTTTTAAATTCGTTACCGTTACCTACATTTAGAGAAAAAGCTATAAGTGTTGGGGCTGATGAGAGCTCCTCGGAGTTTGGTAATTATATTTCCCAAATGTTTAATCAGTTACCAGCTCTTCATGAAGTACCTGTAGCTTTATTATTAAGGGTAGGTTCTGTATGGTGGAGATATAAAAATATGGTTAGGTCAACTACCGGTAATGTTGACCCACTAAGTTCTATTTGGGGTAATGTAGGTCAGTTTGGTACAATTGCACCATATAACATTGGTCCAGCCTATATATATGATGAAGTGAATCAAGTACTGGACCCTACCGTTGCCCTACAACCACCATACGCTTTTAAAGATATGGGGGTCACATACCAATACTCCTCGGAACAAAATGTTAATAATATAATGCAAGTAGGTGTATACCCTGCATTAGTTGGGGCATTACATTTTATAGCTACAGACTCTACATCTTATATTAATACTGGTTCAGGGGCAAATTTAAATGATATTATTAGTCCTTCCGCACCACTAACTATTACAAATAATACTGGGATAGGGTTTACCTCACCAGGTGGTACCCAAGTACAATTCTACGACGTATATATGGACTCCGCAACAATAATTAATAAAAATGTGGGTGTACAATACAACAACAGTGAAGAACCAAAACAATATTATATATTATATCCATCATCTGGTGGGTTAGGTGAAACAGACGCTAATACTTACAATACACCAGTTATGAATAACACAGCAATCCATAACGGTGCTACACGATTATTATGGGGTACGTCCAACTACGGATATTTTGAACATAAAGCTGGGTACAAAGGAACACCAAACCAGTACATTAAAAAAGTAAATCCTAACAAAACTCAACAAACTTCTTGGGAATTTAAAGATGACGGAAATTATTCTACCATAGAAGAACTAAGAGGTGTATTCAATGTAGAACAACTAAACGAATTTGAACAAATGTTTTTAAAGTTCGCGACACCGACAGGGTCTTATGAAATTGGGGGGTCATTAAAAACAATAATAAAAGAATTGGTTGTGGTAGAAAAGACTTGGTTGGACGCTGTTGAGATTGTAAGTGATATGTTTTCTAAGAATTTAGCTTGGGCACAATTAGAGAAATTTAATACAGCTATGGACCTATTTTTAAATAAAACTGTAAAATATGAACATGAAACAACATCAAACCTAAACCTAATAAGTGGGGACTCCAACCTTATACAAAAAGTGTCTGCCCTACATAATGAAATACAACCAGGGTTTCTCGGTTCACCATTTGCTGAGTTTAGTGACAGTTATGATTTTGGTAACTATAGTGATAACCCTATTATACCAGCATCTGGGATACCATGGGGTGGGGGTAACCCTATAGAGTTACAGGAAGCAAGAATACATCTAGGTGAGTTTGTTGTACAAGACAGCACCCAATTCTCAAGTTTAGAACCATTTGATGACACCAACCCAATGTATAAGTTTTTTATGGATGTAAGAGGTAATGACGGTGGGATAGAATTTAACGTAGAAAACATACAAAGTTTTGCCCCAATAGCTAGACTGTATGGGACCTACCTAACAACAAACCCAACATTTATAACTCCAAAAACGTATCTAGATTTGGTAATGAATGAAATTAACTCATTAAAAAGTGGTCAAGAGCTGTTTATTAATAGTCTAATAAAAAACTTAAAAAAATTAATTAAAGAAGACCCAACTAAAGATACCAACAGTAGTGAAATTATAGAGAATGATGAAAGAGCTAGTATTGACGCACCGGATGTAAAATTAGAATTGTACAACCAATTTAAAACACTAAATGATAGGTGGATAGCTGGAATTAATTTGTCTTCTACTGGAACTACCCTATTTGAAAAGTTTTTATTTTTTGACAGGGCAAATAGTGATATTGGTGACGAGGCAATAATTAATATATGGGACGTATTAAAATTAGACTCACCTTTTAAAGGAGGTGAAGAAGATACCATAATTAAATCTACATTAACACAGAGTGTAGCCAGTTATTTAAGTACTATTTTAGCTAATAATTATTTTAATTTCATACCACTACCAGCTTATATTAATTTTAATAGCCCACTTAATGACGGGTCTAACACACAATTACAAGGAAATGCAATGTTTGGTAATTTTATGACTGTGGATTATTTAGATGCTAGGCCAGCATTCCTATGTCAATATGTAGGTAAACCATCATCACAGTTAAATATAGAAAATAATAATAATGGTTATAATAATGATACTTTTGACCCCGGAAATATTGCAAATAATGCCTTTATTAGAAAACCGTGTAAGGATAATAAACCAGAGTTATCTAATAAGATGATGGGGTTCACCGTGGATTTTGGTATAAAAAATCAAAATATCTTTGAGTCAATAACACTGGACCAGTCCCAATTTCAAAATACGTCGGAAAGTTTTAAGATATTACAAGAAATGGCAGATTCTGGTGGTGGTGGGTCAACGTCTATGGCATCTATATCACTATATAATATATATGCTAGTAGGTCATATACAGCAAAAGTAACCTGTGTAGGTAATGTAACAATACAACCAACACAATACTTCCAACTAAGATATTTACCAATGTTTAACGGACCTTATTTAATAATAAATGTAGACCACGAAATACGAGCTAATAGTATTGAGACTTCTTTTGAGGGGGTTAGGGTACCACTACCAGAATTACCACTGGTACAAGACCTAGTACAAAGAGTTAATAAAAAGTTATACGAAAAAGGTGAAGATAGGTTAAAAGAATTACCAGTAGATTTATATTTCGATGCACGAAGTGCTACAGAATCACAAATGAAATTGAAAAGTAATCAAAATGGATATATTGATAATGTGAGTACCTATCAGACATTTGCTAGTGATAATGTTTCTTGGAAAAATATACTAGATGGAGACAAATTCAGTGTGATAGACATGTTTGAAGACCCAGAAAAAACCCACCTGGGTATTGATTTTGTACCATTAGAGGGCGACACAACTACAGCTGATGGTGTTGGGCTACCGGTTTATAGTGCTACTGAAGGTAAAATAGAAAAAATGATAGATGGGTGTAATCATTTACAAACAACTAATAATTGTGGTAAGTATGGAAATATGGTTGAAATAAAATTAACAGTAAACATAAATCCAGATGAAGGAGACACCAAATACTATATAACCAGGTATGGGTTTATGAGAAGTGAATTATTAGTAAAAAACCAAACTAACCTAAACATATCTGATGCTGGTTTCGGTAATAAGAAATTAGGGCTTGTGGGTAATAGTGGACTATCTAAGGAAACTCATCTACATTTTGAAATTGTGAGAGGACTAAAAGGTAAGAATAATAAGATAATAGAACATTATTTAAACCCCAAAAATTTCCTACCTATGTTTAATGCTTAATAAATTGACTATTATTGATTTAATTGATATTTATAAGTATAAAAACTAATTATTATGATTACAGAACAATTAAAACAGAAACTAAGTAATTTTTTAAGTAAACCAATAACTAATGTTGTTGATAACGGTCAAACACCAGAAGGTCAAGAAGTTTGTGATTTAGATACTGGTATTTGTTATACTATAAAATCTAGAGATGGTTTAATAGAGAGAGTTGAAAATAGTATTAGGGTTAATAGAAAAGTGCAAGTAGAATCCCCATCAGGACAATTAAAACAATTATTAAATGGATAATTTAGAAAAAGCTTTATTAAAACAGTTAAGTAGGTTTAAAGAAATTGGTCACAATATAAATAATCTAGACGAACAGATTGTTGGTGGTGTAGGTGGTGGTTCAGGTTTTGAAACACAACAAGGAGGTTCCGACAGATTAGAAAAGTTTAAAAAACAACAAGATATTGGTGAACAAGAAACCGAAGATGTTGAGTTAGATATACCTACAGACCCAGAAGCTGAAATTGAAGATACCGATTTAGATATACCTACAGACCCAGAAGCTGAAGTAGAAACGGATGTAGACATAGACATGGATATGGAAGGTGGTGAAGAAGAAATGGATATAGACACTGGAACAGACGAAACTACAGAACTAGATGTTACAGACCTAGTAACCAAACAAGATGAAACTAACACTGAATTATCAGACCAAAAAGATATTTTATCTAAAAATACACAAAGTTTAGATGATTTAATGGATAAATTATCCGATTTAGAAACACATTTAACTTCTATGGACGATATGGTTAATAAAATACAAAATCTAGAAAATAAAATAGAAGAGTATAGACCAAAAACAGAAGAAGAAAAATTAGGTTTAAGAAAACATGATAGTGGCCCATTTGATAAAACTTTAAGTGATTTCTTTAACGATAAAGAAGAGGTTTTTGACAAAACAGGTAAAAAACAATATATTTTAACTAAAGATGATGTAGAGAATTTTAGTGACGCTGAGATATCAGATAGTTTTACCGACGAAGAAGAAAAGTAAATTAAACCCCAATTTAGTTTGACATCCCAAAAGTATATTCTTATATTTATCCATATGTTTATTAATTAATAATATTTAAAAAAAAAATTTATGAGTAATAGTTTAGACGCTGTATTAGCCCAATACGAAAAGAACAAAGTTAGTGGTAGTTCCACAAAACCACAAATGACATCAGAAGAAAGAATGAAACAATATCTTTCCATCATGTTACCAAAAGGAACAAAACAAGGAGAAAAAAGAATTAGAATCGTACCGACACCAGATGGTACGTCACCATTTAAAGAAGTATTTTTTCATAATATACAAGTACAAGGTAGATGGACCAAACTTTATGACCCAGGAAAAGATGAAACTGGAAAACCATCCGGTGAAAGAAGTCCATTAAATGAAGTTGAAGAAGCTTTAAGATTAGCTGGTGATGCACAATCAAAAGAATTAGCACGTTCTTATCGTTCACAAAAATTTTATATTGTGAAAGTTGTTGATAGAGATAATGAAGAAGATGGTGTAAAATTTTGGAGATTTAAACACAATTGGAAAGGCGACGGACCAATAGATAAGATTATCCCTATTTGGAGAAATAAAGGAGACGTTACTGATGTTAATGAAGGTAGAGATTTAATTTTAATTCTACAAGCAGTACCTTTACCAGGTGGTAGAGGAGAATACACAACAGTATCTTCTGTTATGTATGAAGACCCAGGAACACTATCGGCAGACCCAGCTAAAGCAAAAGAATGGACAGAAGATGAAAGAACTTGGAGAGATGTTTATTCACAAAAACCAGTAGAATATTTAGAAGCTGTTTCTAAAGGATTGGACCCAGTATGGGATTCAGAACTTAAAAAATATGTTTATGATGACCCTAACGCGGTAAAAAATACTACAGACACAACAGTTTTAGGTAGCACTGACCCACAAGCAAATGACCCACAATCCGAAGATTTACCATTTTAATTAAGGACTATGGCATTGAAAAAAAGAACATTTTCAGAACTGAAAAACAAGTTTTCAAAGAAAGCTAACTTTAAACCAGAAAGATTTTTTGATTTAGGGAAAGCTTTTCTTGATGCTACCGGACTACCAGGACCAGCAATGGGACATCTACAAATGTTTCTTGGTCATTCAGATACCGGTAAAACTACAGCTTTAATAAAATCAGCTGTTGATGCACAAAGCAAAGGTATTTTACCAGTATTAATCATTACCGAACAAAAATGGGGATTTGAACACGCTAAACTTTTGGGTTTTGATTGTGAAGAAGTTGTAGATAAAACTACCGGTGAAGTAGACTGGGACGGATTCTTCCTATTTAATAACGATTTTCAGTACATAGAACAAATTACTGACTACGTAAACGAGTTGTTAGATGCTCAAGATAAGGGAGAATTAGAATACGATTTATTATTTTTGTGGGATTCTGTTGGTTCAGTACCATGTAAAATGACATTTGATGGTAAAGGTGGTAAAATGCATAACGCAGCTACCTTAGCTGATAAAATAGGTATGGGACTAAATCAAAGAATAGGTAAATCAAGAAGACAGGATTCTAAATACACAAATACACTAGTAGTAGTAAATCAACCATGGGTAGAACTACCAGACAACCCATTTGGACAACCAAAAATTAAGGCAAAAGGAGGAGAATCTTTATGGTTAAACTCCACTTTAGTT
>Ga0209337_1000488_pt1 | contig 31981 bp, 29 predicted proteins | sample LinPmetageLP53_FD_184044 | JGI IMG/M metagenome (GOLD analysis project Ga0209337, IMG submission 184044) | Marine viral communities from the Pacific Ocean - LP-53 (SPAdes) (version 2) | ecosystem: Environmental > Aquatic > Marine > Oceanic | place: Pacific Ocean | collected 2010-02-08 | reverse complement strand
TGATTTGGTGCAAGCAAAGAAACTGGCAGGATATGCTGACACTTCTAGTACTTCAGAAATTGTTAAAGGTCTTAAAGAAGAGATACTTGAGGCTACTCAAATGTACATGGCACGTAATGCGCCGAAGGCTGCGATGGCTATGGTAGGTGGGTTGTATGATCCAACTGAACTAGGTATACGTGATAAGATGGCTGCAGCTAAAGAACTACTTGACCGCACAGGTTTGGTTAAGACTGAGAAGATGCACGTAGAAGCATCAGGCGGTGTCATGCTTATGCCACCTAAAGCAATTGTAGAGGATGATGACTAATGTTTAAAGGTTCATTAAAGGCCCGTGATAAAGGGACAAAAGATAATCCGCTAACTCAGTATGAAAAACAGTTAATAGAAAAAAGAAAAGAAAAGAAACAAAAAACAGAGGACGCTACTTTCAGTGTTTCTGCAGGTAAGTTTGGTAACGAAAGTAGTACCCTAAGTGATATTGCTGATAAACTTGGTGTCACGTTAAAATCTTTAAAAAAAGAGAACCCACAAATAAAAGATTTAAATAAAATATCAAAAAGTCAAAAAATTAATGTTCCACTGCGTAGGCAAACTTTTTTTGAAAAACATATAGCTGGCCCAAAACTAAAGCCATCTACTCGTAATGTAGTAACAGGTAAAAACAAAAAAGAAACTATGGCTGTTAAAAAAGGAGCCGAAGGTAAAGTATACGAAGGTATGTCTAAAAAAGATATGGCTGCAATAACACTTGACTATCGGGTAGGTGGTATGGTAAAATCTACAGTAGATAACCGTAAAAACAAATGACACGCAGCATAGGTAAGTGGAAGCTACCACAGCCAACAGATATTAAAGAACAAAACGAGTGGGTAGCTATACCACGTATTGCACGTACAGTACCATTCGGATACAAACAGGATGAAGCAGACCCCGACCTACTGCAACCTATACAGATTGAATTAGATTTACTTGAGAAGGCACGTAGCCACGTAAATCAATACAGTTATCGTGAAGTAGCTAACTGGCTAAGTACACAGACAGGACGTTACATATCCCATGTAGGGTTAAGGAAAAGGTTAGCAAATGAGCGAAGACGTAAGAACCAAGCTACAAGCATCCGCAAGTGGGCAGAATATGCGGAAAAGGCAATCGCCAAAGCGAAAGTCCTTGAAGAAGAAAGAACAGGCTCCAGAGCCAACAGTTGAAATAAAACCTGTAGAGTATGAAACACAGGCTATTGAAGAAACGCAGAACGTACTCTTTAAACCTAACAAAGGCCCACAGACGGATTTCTTGGCAGCGGCAGAACGAGAGGTGTTATTTGGTGGAAGTGCTGGCGGTGGTAAATCCTATGCTATGCTCTCTGATCCATTACGTTACATGGGGCATCCCGCATTTAGTGGCTTGCTTTTACGACACACGACAGAAGAGCTAAGAGAGCTTGTATTTAAGTCGCAGGAGTTGTACCCAAAAATCTGGCCCGGTATTAAGTGGTCAGAAAGAAAAATGCAGTGGACTGCACCATCTGGCGCAAGGTTGTGGATGTCTTATCTTGACAGAGATGATGATGTCTTGCGTTATCAGGGTCTAGCGTTTAGCTGGATAGGTTTTGACGAACTAACACAATGGGCCACACCATATGCATGGAACTACATGCGAAGTCGTCTTAGGTCCACTGCACCTGACTTGCCAATTTATATGAGGGCTACGACCAACCCCGGCGGTAGAGGTCATCATTGGGTTAAGAAAATGTTTATTGACCCTGCGCCTTATAACAGAGCCTACGATGCAACCGATATTGAAACAGGAGAAGTTCTTAAATACCCAGCAGGACACGCAAAGGCTGGAAGACCTTTATACAAAAGAAGATTTATACCCGCAAGACTTTCTGATAATCCATACCTTGCGGAGTCAGGTGACTACGAAGCAATGCTACTCTCAATGCCAGAGCAGCAACGAAGACAACTCCTTGACGGAGACTGGGATATTAAAGAAGGTGCGGCTTTTACAGAGTTTGACCGCAATATTCACGTTGTTGAGCCTTTTGATATTCCTCATAACTGGGTTAAGTTTAGGGCTTGCGATTACGGTTACGGCAGCAAGTCTGGCGTTATCTGGTTTGCTGTTGCACCTAATGAACAACTTGTGGTATATAGAGAACTATACGTATCTAAAGTCCTTGCCACAGATTTGGCAGATATGATCCTTGACTTAGAAGCTGGTGATGGAACTATTAAGTATGGTGTTTTGGATAGCTCTCTGTGGCATAAGCGTGGTGATACTGGCCCTTCTCTTGCGGAGCAAATGGTAAGTAGAGGGTGTCGTTGGAGACCATCAGATAGAAGCAGAGGCAGTCGTGTAGCCGGTAAAAACGAAATACACAGACGTTTACAGGTAGATGAATTTACAGAGGAGCCTAGACTTGTTTTCTTTAATAACTGCACAAACATCGTTGCCCAGTTACCGTCCATTCCTCTTGACAAGAAAAATCCAGAGGATATTGACACACATTCGGAAGATCACTTGTACGATTCGTTAAGGTATGGTATAATGTCTAGGCCAAAGTTTAGTGTGTTTGACTATGACCCTATGGGTAGACCCGGCGGCGGCATGAGAGTAGCAGACGCAACCTTTGGATACTGAGGAAAAGCAATATGAATGAAGATGAAATGATGATTGAAGATGATGCTATCGCACTAGAAGACAGTGACGATACATCTGTTTCTGACGTAGACGTAAGCAAGATTATACCATTTATTATGGAACGCTATAAGCGATCCGAAGATTATAGGTATCAGGACGAAGATCGTTGGCTAAAAGCCTACCGCAATTATCGTGGTTTGTACGGACCTGATGTTCAATTTACAGAAACAGAAAAGTCTCGTGTCTTTATTAAAGTCACAAAAACTAAGACGCTGGCAGCATATGGGCAGATTGTAGATGTTCTGTTTGCTAACCAGCGTTTTCCTTTGTCTGTTGAACCTACTGAATTACCAGAAGGTGTAGTAGAAGACGTACACTTTGATCCTAATGAGCCGGATCAGTTACGTGAAGATACTAGCTCACTAAGCCCTTATGGGTTTGCTGGAGATGGTAATGACCTACCAGCAGGTGCTACAGCAGCAAGCCTACAAGATAAGCTTGGCGTTATGGAGAACAAGCTAGACCCTATTAACGACAAAGTAAAAGCGGGTCCGGGCAAGACACCTACAGCAATTACTTTTAGCCCTGCTATGATTGCAGCTAAGAAGATGCAGAAGAAAATACATGACCAGCTAGAAGAGTCAGGTGCATCTAAACATTTACGTAATGCCGCATTTGAAATGGCACTGTTTGGTACGGGCGTAATGAAAGGTCCGTTTGCTATTGATAAAGAGTATCCTAGCTGGAACGATGAGGGTGAATATGACCCAGCCTTTAAAACTGTACCACAAGTAAATCATGTATCTGTTTGGAATTTCTACCCAGACCCAGATGCAAACAATATGGATGAGGCACAGTTTGTAATTGAACGGCATAAAATGTCACGTACCCAATTACGCAATCTAAAGAAACGTCCATACTTCCGTGGTGAAGTTATCAATGAAGCTATCGCTATGGGCGAGAACTATACTAAGAAATACTGGGAAGATGATCTAACTGACTATGCACCAGAGCATGGCATTGATCGTTTTGAAGTGCTTGAGTATTGGGGCATGGTAGACGTTGAGTTGTTAGAAGAGCAAGGCGTAGACATTCCAAAAGAACTAAATGACTTTGATGAATTGCAAGCTAACGTGTGGGTCTGTAATAACCGTCTGCTTCGCATGGTTCTCAACCCATTCAAGCCAGCTAAAATTCCATACCATGCTGCACCATATGAGCTAAACCCATACTCATTCTTTGGTGTAGGTATTGCTGAGAACATGGATGATACACAGACATTGATGAATGGCTTTATGCGTATGGCTGTAGACAATGCTGTACTGTCAGGTAACTTGATTGTAGAAGTAGATGAGACAAACCTAGTACCGGGTCAAGACTTGTCACTGTATCCGGGCAAGGTATTCCGTAGGCAGGGTGGCGCACCGGGTCAGGCAATCTTTGGTACAAAGTTTCCTAACGTATCCAGCGAGAACATGATGCTGTTTGATAAGGCACGTGTACTAGCAGATGAAAGCACAGGCTTCCCATCATTCGCTCATGGACAGACAGGTGTGTCTGGTGTAGGTCGTACTGCATCTGGCATCTCAATGCTTATGGGTGCTGCACAGGGAAGCACTAAGACAATCATTAAGAACGTAGACGACTATCTGCTGCGTCCTCTTGGTGAGGGTTTCTTCCGCTTTAACATGCAGTTTGACTTTGATAAAGAGATCAAAGGAGACCTAGAAGTTAAGGCACGTGGTACTGAAAGCCTCATGGCTAATGAAGTACGTAGTCAGCGTTTGATGCAGTTCTTGCAGATTGCAAGCAGCCCAGCATTAGCACCCTTTGCTAAGTTCCAATATGTAATCCGTGAGATTGCAAAATCAATGGACTTAGACCCCGATAAAGTTACCAACAATATGGACGAAGCCGCCTTACAGGCAGAGATTATGAAAGGGTTTCAGCAAGAAGCTCCGCAAGGGGGCGTAGGAGCCTCACCAGCGGGTGCTGACGCAATGGACCCTACAGGTGCTGGAGGAGGCTCAATAGGCGTAGGACAGGCTCCTGTGCCGGGTGAACAAGGATTTAGTGCAAATGGACAAGGACAACAGCCGGGAACTCCTCAGCAAGCTCAAGCCGCTGGTGGGCAACAACCGCCAATGGGACCACTTCAGTAAGTATTTGGATAACATGGTAGCACAACATCATAAGGTGCTAGAACAATCTGAGAATATGATAACGGTACACAAAGCACAGGGTGCTATAGATGTACTACGTAAGATTAAACGATTACGTGAGGACGTAGCTAACGCTGAGGGATGACACTATGAACAACATGGCAAAACAAATGGAAATGTTTGACGAAGGTGGTCTTATGGATGAGGGCGGCACTGTTGATCCTGTATCTGGTAATGACGTACCGCCCGGTTCTACTCAAGAAGAAGTTCGTGATGACATTCCTGCCCAGCTAAGTGAGGGTGAATTTGTTTTTCCTGCAGACGTAGTACGTTATTTTGGATTAGAAAAACTTATGGAGATGCGCCAAGAAGCTAAAGCGGGACTTGCACGTATGGAAGCTATGGGGCAGATGGGTAATAGTGAAGAAGCTACTCTTCCTGATGATATACCTTTTTCTATAGAAGACCTTGACACAGAAGATGAAGGCGAGTATAATACTCCTCAAGAGTTTGCATATGGTGGTGTAGTTAAAATGTCGGGTACTAACTACAATACAACACCTAACCCCGGACCAACTACAGGATTTAGACCTTATGTAGCACCACCAATACCAGACTATACTGTGCAACCTGTACAACAAGGTCCACAATTTCAAGGGTCACAGCTTCCGGGTACTCAATTTATAGGAGCAACTCAAACAACTAATATACCTACCTTTGGTCAGACTGTAGGAAACAATCCCGGTCAGTATGATGAGTTTAGAACTTATGTAAATAGTTCAGGACAAACTTTACAAATACCTTTTAAGAATGGTCAACCTCTCTATCCTATCCCTGAAGGATATACATTACAGCAAGATAATGCTATACAGACTACTTCGCCTAGAAGTACCGTTGGACCAACTGATTTTGAAAGTGAAGAAGGAGATGGTCCTGATTATGGCGGCGGCACTTCTTTAATTACAGGAGAAAAGATTGCTGGTTACTCCCCTGAAGAAATTAAAACGGGAGTAACGTCAGCTAAAGACAGGTATGCAATAACAGGTAATCGTGGATTTGATTTATTGAATGTACTTCCGGGCGGCACTTTTATTAAAAATTTATTGCCCGATACAGCTTTAAATATTTTTGGAACAGAGCCAACATACACAGGTAGGCCCGATGATTCTTTAATGGATGCTCAACAAACAGCAAGAAATCAACTTGAAAACTCTTTAGGTGTTAGTATTACAGGGTATGTAGGTTTTCAAAAGGGTGACTTAGACCCTAACTCTGGTGGATTTTTTGATAAAAATGGTATTGCCGTAGATGGAAAAACAGGCGATCAAAGTAAAAATGAAACAGGTACTTTTAATTATGCTTCTTTTTCTGATTACAAAGAGGCTCTATCTGCTGGTAATAAGTCTGGTTGGCGGGGCGGTAAACTAGGAGCAGAGTCTTATTCTGGTTTATCTAGTGCTGCTAAAAACAAATATGATAAGTTTGCAGATATCTTAGGTTATACAGATCATAAAGAAGTAGAAAAACAAACAGAAACTGAAAAAGCATTAGGCTATGCTGAAGGTGTTACTCAAAGAGAATTTGATAAAGAAACAGCATCAGAGGCTGCAGCACGTGAAGCTGCTAATAAAGCGCAAGCTGATCGTCAAGCAGCAGCCAGAGCAGCTAGAGATGCTTTAGATAGAGCAAGAGAAAATGATGAGGGCGGTCAGGATACTGGTGTAGGTGAAAGTGATGGCGGCGGTTACGGTTCAGATGCTGGCACAGGCGGCGGCGGTGATATGGGTGTTATCTGTTTAACCGAAGACATGAAAGTAAAACGTAACGGTGTTATTGATTTTGTAACGAATGTACAGGTTGGTGATATTGTAGACTACACTAGAGTTACAGAAGTTTTACACAAGCATATGCGTGAAGGTTACTATGTAGTCAATGGTGAACTCAAGATTACAAATGATCATCCCGTACTTGCTAACGGTTCGTGGAAGCGCACAGAAAACTTAGTGCTTGGTGACTACATTAATAACGTAGAAGTAACGTCACTTGAGTATATAGAACAAGTAACACCAACAGTTTACATAGGTACAGCAGATGACCGCTATGATGTATACACAGAAGGTGAAGTCTACACAGTGTATGGACAATACAAAAACGCACTGAAGAAAGCTGCGTAAGAAGCTTACTTAAATCTTACAATCAGTTGGCTACTCACTCCCCATGCCCGACAGTGTGGCTACAGTGGCCCCAACAAAGGAATAGATAATGAACGATACAATCATGGCAGAAGAAATGCAAGCACCAAAGAAAGTTGCATTCGCTAATCGTAAATACACTAACGAAGAAAAACGCAAGATTGAAGAAGAAGAACTAGAACAACTAATGAAAGAACAAAAGGGTGAGGCAGAAGCTGCTGCGCCTGAAGAAGAGGAAGAGCCTACATCCGCTGAAGAGAAAACATTTAAGAAGCGTTACTCTGATCTGCGCCGACACCAACAAAAGCAAGCTGAAGAGTTTAAGACTGAACTAGATGCAATGAAAAAGCAGCTTGAGTCAGCCACTAAGAAAGAAATGAAACTGCCTAAGTCTGATGAAGACATTGAGCAGTGGGCAGCAGACTATCCAGATGTAGCAGCTATCGTTGAAACAATCGCAATGAAGAAGGCACGTGAACAGTCCAGTGCTTTAGAAGAGCGTGTAAAATACATTGATGAGATGCAGCTTAATGCTACAAAAGAAAAAGCTGAAGCAGCATTGATGCAGATACATCCTGACTTTGATGAGATCAGAGACAGCGATGACTTCCACAACTGGGCAGAAGAACAGCCTAAGTGGGTACAGGACGCATTATATGACAATGACAATGATGCACGTTCTGCTGCACGAGCAATTGATTTATATAAAGCTGACATGGGTATTTCTAATAAGAAACCTAAGTCAGACAGAGATGCAGCTAAGTCTGTGTCTACAAAGAACTCACGCAGTAAGCCACAGAATAATGAGGCTTCTGGGTATCTAAAAGAGTCCGAAGTACAGAAGATGTCACCACAACAATATGAGAAGGTGGCAGATGAAATCATGGAAGCTATCCGTAGTGGTAAGTTCATCTATGATGTTTCTGGCTCTGCTAGATAAAAAAGGGTTGACAAGTAGTTATTTTTAAGTATAACTATAGTCATATAGGTATATCTACTAAGCGCAATGTAGGTATATCAAATTTTGCAAACAGCCAAGTCTTACGGATTACCTGACGAACATGGCCCGTTGAATAGCAGGGCGGCCACCTTGTTATAACACGCACCCAAGTGAAGCAGCCTCCTAATTAGTCTTGCGAGTTTGTATCTGTAAAATGCTACATAGGAGATTTTAACATGGCATTTACTACTGCTAGTGGTTATGGTAATCTTCCTAACGGTAATTTTTCTCCCGTAATTTACAGCAAACAGGTGCAACTTGCTTTCCGCAAGTCTGCTGTTGCTGAGGCAATCACTAATTCCGATTACTTCGGTGAGATTGCTGCAATGGGTGATTCCGTTAAGATTATCAAGGAACCCGAAATTACAGTTAAGGCTTACGCCCGTGGTACAACCATCACGCCGCAAGACCTTGATGACGAAGACTTCAGCCTGACAATTGACAAAGCTAACTACTTTGCATTTAAGGTTGATGACATTGAAGAGGCACACTCACACGTAAACTTCCAGTCTCTGGCAAGTGACCGTGCTGCGTATCGCCTTGCTGACCAATTTGACCAAGACGTTCTTGGTTATATGTCAGGCTTTAAGCAATCTGCTCTGCACGGCGCAGCCAATACAGCTAACACAACCGTAAATGGTTCCGTTGCTGTTTCAACTGCTGGTACAGACGAATTGCTTGCAAGCATGAAACTGGACGCATCAAACTTTACTGATGGTGCAGGTTCTGCAGGCTCCTCAGGTGCTGCTATTGCTATTGCCCCTCGTACGGGTGGTGCAACTGACGCAACTCCTGCTGCTGGTGATACTCACCCACTGACTTTGATTGCACGTATGGCTCGTCTTCTTGACCAGCAGAACGTGGACTCACAAGGTCGTTGGTTGATCCTTGATCCAGTGTTCATGGAAGTATTGAAAGACGAAGATTCTCGTTTGTTCAATGCAGATTTTGGTGGTTCAGGACTGCAAAACGGTCAAGTGTCCACACAAATCCACGGCTTCCAAGTCTATCAGTCAAACAACCTACCTTCAGTTGGTACTGGCCCGTCATTCGCTGGCACAAACAGTTCATCCAGCTATGGTGTGATTGTTGCAGGACATTCATCTGCTGTTGCTACTGCAGAGCAGATCAATAAGACTGAAACTTACCGTGATCCAGACAGCTTCGCCGACATTGTTCGGGGTATGCATTTGTACGGCCGCAAGATTCTTCGTCCTGAAGCTCTTGTCAACGCCATTTACCATTTAGCATAGGGGGAATAAACAATGGCTACAATTACTGCTACTCTTGCTCCTGCTATGGGTAATTCCCAGCGTGGACGCAATCCGTATATGGTTGAGCAGGTCGTTGACCTTACTGCTAACAGCATTAATCCAAACGGTGACGTAGTACAGTGTATCACTGTCCCTGCGAACACCAAGATTATTGCTGCTGGTTTTCAGGTAACTTCCAGTGCAACTCAGAATACTGGTACTGACGCAACTGCTGTTCTTGGTACTGGCGCAGATGACAATGAATACGTAACAGCATTTGACATTGACGGTGCTGCTGATGGTGCTTATGCACCTAGCGTAACTGTCTCTGCTGATCTTGTTATCGGTTCTGCGGATACTCTGGACCTTACCCTTGCGGGTGGTGGCGCATCCTTTACTGCTGGTGAAATTCGTGTTTTCGCCGTACTGATGGATGTAAGCTCACTTGGTGAGATGGAAGCTGCTGAAGTTTCCCGTGACGCACTTGCGTAAATAAAACACTAGAGGGCTGCTTTCGGGTGGCCCTTTAGTTACACATTAGAGGATTTATAAATGCGCAAAATTAAAAAATATGCTTTGGGTGGTATAGGAACTCCTGAACAAGAAAACAGTAAGTACCGTCCATCTGCTACACGTGCGCCACAGGGCATGATGTCCTCTAGGGGTACATCTGCAGCTATGGGTTTGTCTAAAGGTGGACTATTAAAGAAGTATGTTAATCCTGTAACAATCGTAAATAATTTAGAGCGTAAAAAGAATAATTAAATGGCAGGCATTAACTTCAGAACAGATAGCAAGTTTGTTGCAGTTACAGGTAATTCTGCTAGTACTACTAGTGATACTACTAATGCTACCCTACTGTTTACCTGTCCTGAAAGCCACGAAGCTGAAATAGTTTTTCTTATGGTGGCTAATAAAAATAGTGATGCTTCTAATATTGGTATTCAAATATATCATGCAGAAGATGATACATATCCCTTTCTTGTAGGCGAAGATGCCATACCTGCAAACAGCAGCACACAGTTTATTGGTGGTGGACCTTTATTTTTACATGCCGGAGATAAAGTATTAATATTTAGGCATACGTCTAGCAAGAACTTTGACGCTACACTTTCTGCTAGACTATATTTTACACCTGCTAAAAGGCTATAACAATGAGTACATTTATTAATCTAACTAATGAACTTTTACGTAGGCTAAACGAAGTTCAAATAGATGAGTCTAGTTTTGCTAGTGCTAAAAATGTACAGGCACTAGCTAAGGATGCAATTAATTCTGCTATTAGGCAAACGCTTCAAGACGCACAAGAGTGGCCTTTTCTTTTAGTTACCCACGAGCAGACATTAACTGCAGGTACGGGTGCGTATTCTTTTCCTGCTGATTATTCAAAAGCAGACTGGGATACTTTTTTTATTAAACGCCTTACATCAAAAAATAACATACCCAAAAAACTAAAACTACTTACTTATGATCAGTATCTAACCAAGTACAGAAGTAATGAAGAAGTAAGCGGTGAGGGTGGAAGAGGCGATCCTGAATATGTTTATACAACGCAAGATACAAAGTTTGGTGTTACCCCTGTTCCTGATGCAGCTTACGTAGTTGAGTATAGATACTTTAAGTTTCCTGCTGATATAGTCTTACATGATGATGTATCAATTATACCAGACAGATTTAAACATGTAATTCTTGACGGTGCTATGATGTACATGATGATATTCAGATCAAATGAGCAGAGTGCAAATATGCACAGTGTTAAATTTGAAGACGGTATAAAAATGATGCGAAGATTAGTTTTAGATCAACATATTAATGTTATATCTACAATGTTACAACGATCTACTTCTAGTGCAATTGTTGATAGAATTTAAGAATGGCAGACAATCTACAAACCTTTGTCTCTGTTTGTTCAGGAGGGCTTGTCACTAATGTTGACCCTCTTACTCAAAGTAATGCTTTATCTGGCAGTGCCATACGCTTAATTAATATGGAGCCTTCTCTTGAGGGTGGCTATAGACGTATAAGCGGTTATGCAAACTCTTATGAAACATTACCCGGCACAGGTAAGGTTCTAGGTCTAGCAGTAAATGGCGAAATAAATCAAGGCATACTAGGTTGTAGAACACCATCTTCAGGAAATAAGTATCTGCATTTCTACAATCATTACTACACTGTGGCTTTAGGATCAGGACAAGGTTCTAGTTTTAGTGTAGGAGAAACGGTTACAGGTGTAGTTAGTTCATCTGACGCTACTGCAGTCGTTGCAACCGGCACAGTAATATCTATAGCAGCAAATGCTATTGTACTAAACTTTGGCAGACTACCTACCAATATTTTTGCTGCAGCTAACGTAATCACAGGCGGTACATCTAGTGCAGCAGGCACTGTAGCAAGTACCCCTACTGTTATAGGTTGGACTACTGTAAATACTGACTTAGTTGCTAACGATCCTGATGGTGTATGTGCATCTCAAACTCCGGGCGGTTCTGGTAATCTAACTATAAACGGTGCTTTAGCAGACAGTGGCAGTGTAAACTTTACAACTTCTGCAGCACAACAACCTAGACAAGTTACTATTACAGGTACAGGAAACGAGTCGGGTAAAAATTTTACTATAACAGGGACAAACTCTTCAGGGGTAGCTTTAGTAGAAGTTGTAGCAGGGCCAAATAATAGCACAGTAAATAGTACTGGATACTTTAACACAATTACACAAATAGCCGTAAGTGCTGGAACTGCTGCAGCCATTACGGTAGGTTCAGGTGCAGGACAACATAGACCCGCTAGCCCTACTATGACGGGGGTTGACATTATACGTTTTGAAAGGTATAATTGGTCTGAAGAAATATTGTTAATAACGGATGGTATAAATCCAGCAGCTAAGTATAATGGAACTGCATACATACAAATTACACATACTAACGCACCTAACAATCCTAAATTTTCTAGTGCATTTTCAAATCACCTCTGGTTAGCTGGAGACCCTGACGAACCTTTTAATATTTACTTTTCTTCTCCTAACGTAGACACAGACTTTGATCCTGCAAATGGAGCAGGTGTTATTAACATAGGTTTTACAATAACACAGTTAAAGTCTTTTCGTAATCAACTATATGTATTTGGTCAGAATCAAATTAAACGTATTGTTGGGGATAATTACTCTAACTTTAGTGTAGAAAATGTCACTAATGACTTGGGTTGTGTTGCTCCCGACACTGTAGTAGAGTTTGGTGGAGACATTATTTTTCTTGGTCCAGATGGCATTAGACCTATTTCAGGAACCTCTAGGATTGGTGACGTTGAACTTGAAACAGTATCACGTGAGATACAAAAAACATTTGAAAACTATACGGAAAACGAAGACGTAACTAAATTAAAAGCTTTAGTAATTCGTAGAAAATCCCAGTTTAGATTATTCTTTGAGGCTAACACTTCTTTATCTTTGCTAGCAGCTATACGTAAAAGTTCTTCAGCGCAGTCTACATTTGAATATAGTCAGCTTGTAGGGATTGAAGCAACAGCAGTAGCCAGTGGATATGTAGGACAGTTTGAGTTCGTTCTTCATGGAGATACTACTGGTAAAGTATTCAAACAAGAAGAAGGTAGTTCGTTTGGCGGGAGCAATATATTAAGCGTTTATCAAACTCCCTTTTACTTTATGCAAGACCCAGAATTACGTAAAGTATTTTACAGAGTTAAAACCTTTCTTAAATCAGAGGGTGCATCAACAATAGCCGTAGGTTTAGAATATAATTTTGGTGATGCAGAAATTTCTACACCTGCAAACGTTGAATTAACTACCGCAGGTGCTGCTTCTTTATTTGATGCAAGTTCAACTATCTACGATGACACAGACATCTATGATGGAAACCCTACACCAATTCGTAGTACTAACATAAGTGGCTCAGGTGATTCTATTTCAGTATCTTATGTTACCAACAGTACAAGCCCCAGCCATACCATACAGGCTGTATCAATATTGTATGGAACAGGGGATAGGAGATAACAAGTGGCAGGATATACAAGACAATCTTCAGCAGATATTATTGCAACGGCTGTTGTACGTGCTAATCCGCTTAACATAGAATACAATGCTCTTCGGGATGCCTTTAGCGCAAGCACAGGGCATAAGCACGATGGTACTACAGCAGAGGGTGCATATGTACCTTTAATTGCTGATTCAGACGCACTAAACAAAGTAGCAATTGACACAACAAACAATCGTGTCGGTGTCTTTGTACAAGTGTCTACCTCTGCTGTAGAGCAGATACGTATTCAAGACGGTGCAGTAGTTCCTGTCACTAACAATGATATTGACTTAGGTACGTCTAGCCTGCAGTTTAAAGATTTATATCTTGATGGTACAGCCACAATAGATGTATTGCAAGTAGACACTAACTCTACCCTTACAGGAAATCTTACAGTAAATGGAAACACTACACTTGGCAATGCTGCAAGTGACACAGTTACAATTACTGCAGATGTAGCCTCTCCTCTATTACCTTCTGCTGACGATACATACGACTTAGGTGCTGTAGGCTCTGAGTGGCGTAATCTGTACATTGACGGTACTGCTAACATTGACGCTCTTGTAGCTGACACGGCAGATATTAATGGCGGTTCTATTGATGGTGCTGTTATTGGTGGAGCTAGTGCAGCAGCTATAACTGGCACAACAATTACAGGTACAAGTTTTGTAATTGGTTCTGCTGATATTAATGAAGCCGAATTAGAAACTATAGATGGCGTAACAGCAGGAACTGTTGCAGCTTCTAAAGCAATAGTTGTAGATGGCAATAAAGATTTTACTGGCGCAAGAAACATAACAATTACTGGCGAACTAGATGCTGCTACTTTAGACGTATCTGGTGACGTTGATATTGATGGTACGCTAGAAACGGATGCACTTTCTATTGCTAGTACTGCAGTTACTAGTACTGCTGCTGAACTAAATATTGTAGATGGCGATACCTCAGCTTCTGCTATTACTCTAGTAGATGCAGATAGAGTCGTAGTCAACGACAATGGCACTATGAAGCAAGTTGCCATGACTAATTTAACTACGTATTTAGGTGGTAACTTAGGTATTCTTAGTAGTGTTACTGCTGTCGGTGCATTAAACAGTGGTAGCATCACAAGTGGTTTTGGTACAATAAATACCGGCTCTAGCACAATCACAACTACTGGTAACATTACAGGTGGTAATATTATTATCGGTGACGGTGGTAATATAGGTTCCGCTAGTGATACTGATGCAGTGTCTATTGCTGCTGGTGGTAACGTAACTGTATCGCAAGACCTCATTGTTTCAGGTAACTTGACAGTATCAGGTACACAGACTGTTGTAGATACAGTAACTATTAATGCACAGAATGCGATTGTATTTGAGGGTGCTACACCAGATGACCATGAGACTACTCTAACTATTGTAGACCCAACAGCAGACCGTACAATCAATCTTCCTAATCAGTCGGGTACTGTTCCTGTATTAGCTGCAGCAAGTAATACAGCGATTACAGCTACACCTGCTGAACTAAACATTATAGATGGTGGTACATCCGCAACATCAACAACCGTAGCTGACGCTGACCGTGTTGTAATGAATGATAGCGGCACTATGGTACAGGTTGCTGTAACAGACCTAGCTGCATACTTTGATGATGAAATAACAGCTATGCCTAACCTTGTGACTACTGCTGCTACAACAGTAGGCGCACTTAATAGTGGTAGTATTACAAGCGGCTTTGGAGCTATTGACAATGGTTCAAGTGCTATTACAACTACAGGCACTATAACTGGTGGCACGGTATCCTTTGGTAGTATTACGGATGGCACTATAACTGCTACCGCATTTGTAGATGAAGATAACATGTCTTCTAACAGTGCAGTACTTATTCCAACACAACAATCTGTAAAGGCTTATGTAGATAGTGTAGCTGCGTCATCTAATAACGTAACAGGTCTTAATGCTACAGGTGCAGAGTTAAACACTGTAGCTGACTTTTCTGCTGTAAGTGTAGACACAAGTACCGCAATAGCTAATAATGATGCCCTATTAGTATTTGACAATGGTAACAATATCGGTTATCGTGATGTAGACTTATTAGACACATACTTCTCAGCTACAACTAAAACACTTACTAATAAAACAATAACAAGTCCTATTATAACAGGTATGCATCTTAACGACTCAGGCTTTACTGTAGAAGGTTCTGGTGCAGATGGCAATGATACTACTGTAGCTTTTACAAACCCTACGGCTGACCGTACAATTACCTTCCCTAATGCTACAGGTACAGTTGCATTAAGCAACAGCAGTAGTGCAACATTTGGTGGGAATGGTTCTAGTGGTGGTGTAACCCTACAAGATGGTCTTGTAAGTATTCGCACAGGCACAGGCAGTGTTGCAGCCATACGGTTCTATTGTGAGTCAAATAATGCACACTACCTTGAATTAAAGGCTCCAGCACATAGCGCATTTAGTGGTAATCCATCGTTTGTTTTACCTGCGACTGACGGTTCTAATGGACAAGTACTAACTACAAACGGTTCAGGTGTATTATCTTTTGCTGCTACAAGTAGTTACACCCACCCTAATCACACAGGTGAGGTTACTTCATCATCAGATGGTGCAACTGTTATTGCCAACAATATAGTAGATGAGGCCAACCTAAAAGTTAGTAACAGTCCTAGTAATGGCTATTTTCTTTCAGCACAATCTGGTAATACTGGTGGTTTAACTTGGGCTGAAGCAAATAACTATGTTCATCCAAATCATTCAGGTGAAGTCACCAGTACAGCAGATGGTGCGACTGTTATTGCCGATAACATTGTTGATGAAGCTAACTTAAAAGTTTCTAATAGTGCAGTAAATGGTTATTTTCTTTCGGCACAGTCGGGTAATACTGGTGGTTTAACATGGGCTGAGGTAGCGGCAGGTGCTGTAAACGATATATTTTACGAGAATGGTCAAACAGTTTCTACTAACTACACAATTACAAGTAATAAAAATGCAGTAAGTGCTGGTCCTGTAAGCATAGCATCAGGTGTTACAGTTACAGTACCTTCAGGATCAAGATGGGCGGTGGTATAAATGGGTAAGATTAAAGTAGATACAGTTACTAACTTAGCTGGATCAGGTGCGCCAAACATACCAGATGGTGTTACAATTGATGGTGTCGCTTTAGCTTCTGTAAATAAACAAGAGCATTACGCACAGAGTGCAGAACCAAGTAGTCCTGCTAATGGCGCAGTGTGGTATGATACAGATGATGACAAAGCGTATGTTTATATTAACAGTGAGTTTTACGAATTAACGTATACTAATTTGCTGGAAGTAGGTATAGGTAATAGAGGATTATTTGGTGGCGGTAATACAGGTGGAAGCGGTACGGATGTAAATGTAATAAGTTATATAGCTATACCAACTACGGGTAACGCTACAGACTTTGGTGATTTAACTGCAGCTAGAACACGATCAGGTTCTTGTTCTAGTGGAAGTAGAGGTATTTGGGCAGGTGGTGAAACTATAGCAGCCGGGGGCCAGTCAAATGTAATAGATTATGTTACAATTGCTAGTACTGGAAATGCTACAGACTTCGGTAATCTTACTGCAAATAGACACAGACTTTCTTGTGCGTCTAATGATGTTAGGGGATTAATTATCGGCGGCAATGAAAGTAGTAAAGTTAATACTATTGAATATATTACAATAGCTACTACTGGAAATGCTACTGATTTTGGAAATGCAGCTATCGTAGGACAAAATTCTGCGTCTACCGCTAGTAAAAGTAGGGCTGTATTTAACATGGGAGACTCTTCGTCTGGTGCTGTAAATTCAATAGAGTATGTTACTATTTCTACCACAGGAAACTCAACAGACTTCGGTGATCTGCTTAGTACTATGCAAGCAAGTGCAGGTTGTGGTGATGGAAGTAGAGGTTTATTTGGCGGCAATTCTCAAAATAATAACAACGTAATACAATATATAACCATATCTACACCGGGTAATGCTACAGACTTTGGAGACTTAACTACTTCTCCTTATCTTCTTGCAGCTTGTGCTAATGCTACAAGAGGCGTTTTTGCAGGAGGTTATGATACAGCAGCTTCAGCAGGCAGTAATGTTATTCAATACGTAACTATATCTACACCGGGTAATGCTCAAGACTTTGGCGATTTAACTGCTGCAACTCAAGCAGTTTCTGGATGTTCAGGAGATTAAATAATGAGCGAATTTAAAGTATCAAGTATGGAAAATACCTCAAACGGGTCTCCTTCTTTCTCACAGGGTTTAAATATAGCTGGGGCAGATATTACGGCAAGCCATGCAATTTCGGAGTACTACACAGGTACATCAGAACCTACTAGCCCTAAGAATGGTGCTTTCTGGTGGAATGGTACAGACTTACATCAGTATATAAATACTAGATTTAGGAAACTTAATGTGACAGCACCACCTATACCGTATGTAGGTTCACGTGGTCTTTTTTTTGGTGGTCTGAATACTTCGTATGCCGCTGTCAATACAATAGACTATATTACTATATCTACCCCCGGCAATGCTACAGACTTTGGTGATTTAACATTAGCACGATACAGGGGGGGTGCTTGTTCAAATAAAACTAGAGGTGTTTTTGCTGGTGGTACTACAGGAAACGACACAAATAACATAGACTATGTAACAATAGCCAGCGCAGGTAATGCTACTGATTTTGGTGATCTTACAAAAGTAACGTATCAATTAGGTAGCGGGTGTTCGGATGGCACAAAAGGTTTGTTTGCTGGAAGTGCCAGAAGCCCAAAAGCTGCAATTGATTACATTACAATAGCAACAACAGGTAACGCTCAAGACTTTGGTGATTTAACGACTGAAAGATCAAGCACTGGTTCTTGTTCAGATGGTACATACGGTGTTTTTGCTGGTGGTAATCCAACATCTGATGTCACTATTGATTATGTAACAATAGCAACGCTTGGTAATGCCATAGATTTTGGAAACCTTACTCAAGGTAGAGACTACGTAACGGGGTGTTCAAATCGTACAAGAGGTTTGTTTTCTGCCTTAGCTAACTACTATGGCATAGAGTATGTTACCATTGCTACCCCCGGCAATTCTACAAGTTTTGGTAATCTTGGGGCGACAATTAGCGAGAGTGCATCATGTTCAGATGGCATCAAAGCTGTATTTGGCGGTGGCAGTTTCGGCGGGTTTAAAAATATAATTGAGTATGTAACGATAGCCACGACTGGTAATAGTACGGATTTTGGTGACTTAACAGCAGCACGGGGTGGTCCCGCCTCATGTTCAGGAGAATAATTTATGAGTACAATAAAAGTAGACACAATTACCAATGACGGTAGCACTGTAGACTTCACCTACAACGCTAAAGTAGGTGCAGGCAGCGGCGCACTCAAAAAAGAGTACTACGCACAATCCACAGAGCCTACTTACCCTTGTGATGGAGCTTTGTGGTTTGACACTTCTGATGATGTATTTAAAATCTATGCTAATGATCTGTGGTATACTACGGCTGTAACAGAACCACCACCACCTATACTAGGAAATAGAGGTATATTTGCTGGCGGTGATGTTAATAACACAGAACAAAATAATATAGATTATATAGATATAACTACCACAGGTAATGCTACAGATTTTGGAAACCTTACACAAGCTAGGGCTTTTTTAGCGGGTTGTTCTAACGGAAGTAGAGGTATACTTGCGGGTGGACATAGCCAATCTAATACTACTTTTTATAACATTATAGAATATATTACTATAGCCAACACAGGAAACGGTACGGATTTTGGAGATTTAAGTGCCACTGCTAGAGGCTGTGCTGCTGTGTCTAATGGAAGCCGTGCCGCTATAGCACTAGGCCAAGCATCAGCAACAGTAAATACAATAGATTATATAACTATAGCCACTCCGGGAAATTCTCAAGACTTTGGTGATCTTACCGTAGCTAGAAAACAATTAGGAGGTGCTAGTTCCACTACAAGAGGTTTATTTGCTGGTGGAAATCCCGGCCCTAAAAACGAAATTGACTATATAACAATTGCTACTACTGGTAATGCTACAGACTTTGGTGATTTAACCGTAGGTAGAGGTTCAGCCCCAGCAGGGTGTTCAAACGGCACTAGAGCATTATTTGGAGGTGGTTATTCTTCTTCTGCTGTAAGTGATGTAATAGACTATGTAACTATAGCTACAACTGGTAATGCCACGGATTTTGGAAATTTAACAGCAGTGCAGTATAATATGGCAGCGTGTGCAAATGTCACTAGAGCAATATTTGGTGGTGGCGGCAACACTCCTGTTAATGTTATGGCATACGTAACTATATCTACCCCCGGCAATGCTACAGATTTTGGAGACTTGACTTTAGCTAGACGTTATCTAACAGGCTTATCAGGCAATTAATAAAGACTTGCATTTTTAGTAAAATATCTGTATAATGTAATTTTTTATACAGAGGAGAAGTAAATTGACTAATGAAATAATAACTACAAGGGTAGCCTTTGATCTACCCATGATACAAGAGAATAAAGTTAATACGGCTGCTGTAGCAAAAGTAAATGAATTTCTTCCAGAGATAGAAGAAAAAACTCGTAGCTTTGATCGTAACAACAGCCAGCATACTCTATCACTAATGACACTAACTATGCTCAATGGTCAATCACCAATGCGTATGATGCGTCAGATTATGGCAGAGATTGAAAAGCGTAAGATGGCATTGGCAGAAGCACAGGTTAGCTACGCAGAAACACAGAAAGAAATTAAGGACTTGGAGTTTGAAGATGACCCAATCTCACAAGCAAAGTTTCGCCAAAAAAATGTTTCTATGTTTATGCTAGAGTCAAAGGTTAATGGATCGTTTAAAGATATAGCTACGCTTATTGACCAGTATAATAACATTAAAGAAAAACACGGTATTGATGAATGGGATGAATCTACATTTGAAGCTGAAGAAAAACGACACCATGTTCGCAGAGGCTTTGAACTTATGTACCGTAATTTACTAGAAGGTGGTCGTGCGCAAACAGCCACAATTGAGTACCTGCAACAGTATGGGGTACATCCACAAGTAGCATTAACAGAGACTTCTGGTTATGTACAACATACTGGAGAACAAATTAGTAATGGTGTTGTATTACACTCAAATGACTTAGAAGAGTTTTTAGACCGAATGGCAGATAAGTATTGTGTCAATGTAGACAAAACTGCGGAACGTATGTTTGGCAAAGTAAACTTTACTAACTCTGAATATATGAATCTTCTAGAAAACAAACAGGAGAAAGAAGAATGATTATTGAATATAAACTAGATGCAGGTCCACAGGGCATGACTATACCTAATTGGGTAAAGAATGGTGGATACTACACTGACCCAGATAACTTTACTATGGTGGGCTGGACCATTGACGCACCTCGTGAGTTTAAAGTACCAGAGACAGTAACGGTACTAGACAAGGCAGGACTTACCACTCGTGTCCTTAACATTCATGGTCGGTACGCTATGCAGAAAGAAAACAGTGGCGGTGAGTTTGTTGATATGACTACAGATGAAGTTACTGCTGAGGTATCTACTTGGTTTGATTCTTGGAGCTAGCAATGAAACTAGAGCAGTCTGTAACCCCTGAACTTCGTGTAGCACTAGAACTAGAAGCACACGAAAAAGAATGTGCAGTGCGTTACGCTGCTGTAGGTGAACAATTAAAATCACTAGACAAACGCATGTGGCGTTTAGAAGCAATGATAATGGGTAGCACTATAATGGTAGTAGCTATGGTAGTTACAGTATTTATGGGAATGAGTTAATATGGCGATGTTCAAAGGATTTAAACCTCAAGCAATGAATAAGATTGCAGGGGCTATGGGCTATCAAGGTGATATGAACCAGTTTCAGCAGTACGTTGACCAAGACCCTGCACGGCAACAGCAGATGAATATGTATACGAATGCTGCACGGAAGATGGCAGAAGGTGGATACGTGCCACGGTTTAATACTGGTGGTGTAGCCGATAATAAAAAAGAAGAAGAAGAACAGCCTGTATCAAACAGAGGTACTGTAAGTAATTTTGGGTCAACACAAGCTGCCACACCTGTGTATACAGGTGCTAGTCCCGCACAATATAATGTAACTCCCGCTACATATTACAAAGAAGGTGATCAGTTACCTGAAGGTGTAAATGTAGGCGATGAAAAAACAGCAGAAATCAAAAACCAAATTCCCGGTGTAGCACAGTTCAGTGTAGAACAAATGTATCAACCCGGTCTGCCTATTGGTGCCACAACAATTTCTAAAGCTACAAAAACAGAAGATGCACAAAAAATAGCAGCAGGAACAGGTACACTGACAGGCCCGTATCTTGAAAACGATCCTACCCCCGGCGCAATACGTCAAACAGTAATGCCGCAACAAGGTAATAAATTTGCATTTACGCCGGATGGTGGCCGGTTTGAAGTTCCTATTAACTATGACTTTTCAGCAGGTGCTGTACAAGTACCGACTGCTACTGCAAATACGTATCAAGCTGGATTAATTACAGCGGGAACAGCAAATAAAGCTGCTGTAACAACTACGGAAACTGATGTAGATACTGAAATGAACAAAGTAGCTGCCGCATCGGGGACAACTAGCGGCATAACAGCAGCAACAGGTTCATTATCTGCCGGAGCTACACCCGGCGCACCAGAGTTTGATACTGCTTTTAAACAAGGGGTTGGATTTGGTGATCTAAACGTAACACCAGACCAGTTAGCAGCAGCTAAAGGTCAAGACGAAGTTATACCAGCAGCTCAGATTGCACAGTCTTCTGGCATTGATCCAGCTATAGCTCAACAAGCTACCGTATCTGTAAATGAAATACCACAGGCTGCACAAATTCAAGAGTCTAATATGGCTCAAGCGCAACTGGCACAATCAGGTGGGTTCCTTAGAGAAGATGCCGTAGCTTATGCAGCCAAACTAAATTCATTTAGTGTAGACAATGGCACATTAGCTAGTGCTATTCAAGGCGAGGTAGGTGCATTAGGAACTGTACAGGGTCAGCTAGAAGGGTTGATGAAGCAGTTTGATGATGGCACACCTGTATGGGCAGCAGGGGCTTTAAGGGCTGCTAACGCTGCTATGGCCTCAAGGGGTCTAGCTGGTAGCTCAATGGCAGGTGCGGCTATCCTACAGGCTGCTATGGAGTCTTCACTACCTATTGCTACACAAGATGCTCAAACATTTAACCAGATGAATATGAGCAACTTAGATAGGCGGCAACAAGTGTCCCTAACTAATGCTGCCGCACAACAAGGTCTTTCACTGCAGAACCTTTCTAATGAGCAGCAAGTAGCATTACAGAACAGTACTAATGCTTTTGCATTACAGACACAAGACTTGTCTAACATGCAGCAAACCTTCTTGGCTAATGCACAAATAAAGGCAGCTTTCCAAGGACAGAATTTAAGTAATCAACAACAGGTAAACTTAGTTACTGCTGCTAGATTTGCTGAAGTTTCTAATATGAATTTAAATAATAGGCAACAGACAGCACTAGTAAATAATGCCAACAATCTTCAAATAGATTTAGCTAATCTGTCTAATAGACAACAATCTTATATGTCTAATGCACAACTTTCTGCAGCCTTACAAGGTCAACAGATTAATGTACAACAACAAACAGCTATGCAAAACGCAGCTAGATTTTCTGAGGCAGCTAACATAACATTTAGTGCAGACCAGCAAGAGCAATTACATAATTCAGAGTTGATGAAAACTATTGGATTAGCTAATCTTAATACTGCACAAGCTACGACCCTGCAGAATGCTGCAACAATTGCTGCTATGGATAGCCAGAACCTAAGCAATAGACAACAAGCTTCTGTACAACAAGCACAGAACTTCTTGCAGATGGATATGGCTAACTTATCTAACGACCAACAGACAGAGTTGTTTAAAGCACAACAGCGTGTACAGTCTTTGTTTTCAGATCAAGCTGCAGCAAATGCTGCCGCACAGTTTAATGCATCTAGTGAAAACCAAACAGATCAGTTCTTCCAGAATCTTGGTTCTCAAGTGTCTCAGTTTAATGCGACACAATCTAATGCACAATCACAGTATAATGCTGGTCAGGCTAATACAGTAAATCGTTTTAACGCAGAACTAAACAATCAACGTGATCAGTTTAATGCACAGAACCAGCTAGTGATTGCACAGAGTAATGCACAGTGGCGTAGACAGATAGCTACAGCGGATACGGCTTCAATTAATCGTGCTAATGAGTTGAATGCGAATGCTGTTCTTGATGTAAGTAAACAAGCTTACAGTAATTTGTGGAGTTTCTATGCTGATACTATGGAGTGGGCATGGGAATCAGCAGAAGGTGAACTGGATAGATACAGTGCTATGGCGATTGCTGAACTAGATGCTGCAACATCTCAAGCTGCTTCTGCTGCAGCAGGTAAATCAGCAGCAGGTAATGCAATAGGTAGTTTAATTGGTACATTAGGCAGTGCATATTTATTTGGTGCTTGCTGGGTAGCACGTGAAGTATATGGCAAACAAAATGCTGAATGGTTTGTGTTCCGTACTTGGCTACAATATGATGCTCCTAGTTGGTTTAAAAATTTATACATGACACATGGTGAAAATTATGCTAAACTAATTGCTAAAGTACCGCCATTAAAATGGGCCACAAAACAATTCATGGATATAGTAGTAAACAAGAAACGGAGAAAGCATAATGTCCAGACAATTTAATGCTGCTAGAGAAGCCTACAAACGTATGGATATTGAAGGATTTGAAAACTTAAAGACTGTAAAAAAACCAGAAAAAACAGGTGGCCTATTAACTAGGTCTAATACTATGTCTAAAGAAACAGATGGTCTCGACTACAATAATCCTGCTGTTCGTGTAGCTAAACAAATGCAAGTCATAAGAAAATACAGGGATGAAATAAATGGCGATAACGAATCAACCTAGTTTTGATGCACCTATTCCGGGGCAGTCTTTAACTGCTGAGTTAGGTGCTAGACCGTGGCAAACTCCTTCTAGATTTAGTACAGTAGATGATACTATTGACTACTACATGGAACGTATGAGTAGTGAAGAGTTCATGGTTCAACTAACTGAAGTGCTGGAGTCTGGTGTGCCTGTTACATCTATTGCTAATACTATTCAATTGTCTAGTGTTATGGAAGGTATACACACAGTAGATGTGGGCATGCTTGTACTGCCTATGATTATGGAAATGCTTATGATGATTGGTGATAGTGCAGGTGTTAAGTATGAGACAGGTTTAGAAAATCCTAATAAGCCTATACTACGAGATTCAGCTATGGCTAAAGCTATTACAGAGTATGAAGCAGACTTAAAAAACAAAGATGAAGTAACCGAAACTGAGGATAAAGAAGTTGAAGAAAATGAAGAGCCAACAGGCTTAATGGCACGGAGAAAGTAATGAGTTTTTGGACAGGGTTTTCAACAGGATTAGCTAGTAGTATAGACAAGGGCTTGCAGTCTGCTATGGAAAGAAGGCAAGATGAACTTAGCTCTGCTAAAAAGTTTTGGATGCAACGAGAAGCAACCAAACGAGAAAAGTATGAAGCCAAAAAAGAAAAGACAGATGAAGAGGCTCTTGCTGGATACCGATCTTTATTAGAGGGTTTTAATGGAGATGCTACTAAAGCTAAAGCTGCTTTTGATAGCTTGGCTGAATCAGGTGGTGGTGTTGCTGGTGTGACTTCTTACTTAACTAAAGCAAGAGGACGTGCAGATGAGTTAGGTAGCTATGACATAAGCTTAGACTTTAAAGATTTCAAAGAAGGTGATACTGCTTACACAGGTGGAGAAGCTGGACTTCTTATGCCTGAGTATAAAGGAACACAGTTTAAAGCTGCTACCTATGGTGTAGGTACATCTAGGATAGACGAGTTCTTCGGACGTGATGGTGATGACACGGATACTGCACGGCTTGAGAAACAAATGAATAAAGGATTTGATGCAAAACCTGCCACTGCACCGGCATCAAGTATAGGTAAGTTTGGTTCTGTGGATAGGTCAAGGCTTAGTGCTGCAGAAAAGTATGGACAGGATCAAGAAGAAAGAGGCTTAAATATAGAAACTAAAGAATTGGGCTTAGATAGAGTAAGGTTAGATATGGATGCTACTGACCTTGGAATGACAAGAACAAGGCAAGCTATGAACCTAGACGCACAAGCTGCAGATTTAGCTAAAGACAAGTTTGCTTCCGCTGAAAAACAACAAGAAGTAGCTAATAAAAGAGCAAAAGCAGAGGCACTACGTAGACAAGCAGAATTAATTATGAGGGCAGAAAAACACGTAGTTGATATGGAAGCTGCTGGCTTATCCGTTGCAGAGCAGAAACGTGAGGCAGCAAAAGCTAAACGACATCCTGAATTTGCCAGCTTTGAAAAAGCAGTTATATATGCAGAAACTCAACTGGCTAGGTCTGATATTACTGATATTGAACGTAAAGACTTTAAACAATTATCGACTGATATGACTGCTGCTGCAATAGCCTATAATAATGAAGTAGAGAATCAAGGCGGTACGGCTATTGAGTTTGCAAAACAAAGTCTTGATAGTATAATAGAAAACGCTAGAAAGTTTGAGTTAGAGAAAGTACCACAGAAAGATATTGGCGGCAAAGTTAAGTACGCTATTGAGGGTAACGAAGCTGCTTACTATGGTGGAATGGATAGAGCATTAAACACTGCTGCAAAAAGACTTACACCTGAAGGTAAATCTATGCCAGACGAAGCTAAACGCTACATTGATTCCTTACGTGCAGACAATATTCAAAAGGCATATGGCTTTGCTGTTGGTAAAGAGGCAGAATACAATACAGCCGTTGCAAAAAAGAAATCTACTGACAAAATAAACTATGTACCGTGGAACAAGATTTCAGGATTACAGAATGCTCAACAGCTAACAAAGTATGCTAAAGAAAATATTAAGGCAGGTGCTGTTGTACCTTTTAAAGAGGATGGTTCGCTTTATGGAATTTGGACAGGTACTAGATTTGTAAAAGCAGAAAATGATGAAGATATGGGTAGATAAATATGGCATCGTTAGATTTTAGTAGTGTCTTTGACGATGAGGAGCAGAGACAGCAATCAACACCTGCGTCTGCTCCTTCTTCTGTTTCTAAGTTTGATGATGTGTTTAAAGATGATGAAGAAGAAGTACCTGTCGAGGACGTAGAAGAAGCTGCACCACAAGATACAGCAGTATCTAAGTTTGAAAGTGTGTTCGATGACGCTGAATATGTCTCTGTAGATGAGCCTGTTGTAGAAACACCAGAAGAAACATTCGTGCGTACAGGTGAAGTGCCTGAAGGGTACAGGTATGTACCTTCAGTGCCTACAGGCGATGCAGAAGTTGATAGAGTAAAGCTAGAACCCATTGATGAGCCTACACCAACAGTGTCAGAACAAACTGACTCTGCGTTTAACTATGCCAGTACTGCAAAAACAGCAGAGAAGTTTAGTAATCTTGGTAGTGTGATACCAGAAGACTTTATAGATGAATCTATAGCAGAACCCTTCCAGCCTATTGTAGAATGGATTGGTAAAGCAGCGGGTAAAGACATTAGGAATCTTGCCGTAGCTATGGAATTTGTGTCTGATAGCACCGCCAATGTTGGAGTAGCCTTGACTAAAGGATTAAAAGCTGTCGGAGTTGACGTACCCTTTGAAGACAGAGTAGGCGGTGAGAAGTTTGCTGGTGATATGGGTATGATGTTAGAAATGATAGAGTCTGCAGTTCCGGGTGGTTCAACTGTTATGCGTCCTGTAAGAAAACTATTTAGAGAAGCTAAACAAACAGCCAAGCTAAAAGCAAAGGGTGAGAAAGCCCGTGCTAAACTACTTGACCGTAAGATGAATATAAACAAGGCCAAGGAAGCTACAGCAGAAGAGATAGCAGCTAAGACAACAAGGGCTGAACAGGTTGCGGCAGAGAACGTAGACTTAAAGAATGAACTTATCTTAGGCTTTGAAGAACAGACAGGAAAGACTATCTCAACTGTAGTAGATGGTGTGCGTGTAGTTGACGATGACTTAGCTCGTAAAGCAGGTAAAGAAACCGCTGAAGAGATAGACTTTAAAGATACCAGAAGTCAAACTGCTAAAGCACTAGGTCTTAGTGAAGTAGAGGCTGACGATGCAGCTAAACTAGCTGGCGTTGGTGATACACTTACTGCACCTATACTCAAGCCAGAGAAGCTAGATGGTCTAGTTGCTGCAGCAGCAGACCTAAAGACTAAGTATCCTACAGCGTTTGATAATGATAAGACTGTAATAGATAATCTACTTGACCTGACCATCAACAAAGAACTGATAGCTGGTGACGAACTCATTGACACGTTAAACAAGTACAATGTATCTTTTGAGGACTACATCCTAACAGTGGTAGGCTCTGGCTCAGAGGCAGGTAAGGTACTCAACAAGCTGTCTCAGATTAAACGTGCAAGGCCACTCAATGAGATGCAGGACTTGCAACGGGCAGCTACACAGGCACGTCAGGGTAACATACGTAATAACATCATGCGCTTAGAAGGCATACGCCGTGGTGGTCTGGTGTCTCAGCTTGCTACTGCTGCACGTAACCTACAGTCTGCTGGTATTCGTTCACCTATGGATTCACTAGGTAATGTAATGGACACTGCCTTGTATAACATGGGCGAAGCAAAGGGCGTAGGTGGTAAGGCTGCTGCTGGTGCTAAGTCTCTTATCAGTAAAGAAAACTGGAAGGATAGCTTTGCCAACATGAAGTATATGTTTGGGCCTGAAAGCAGATTAGATACTAAGGAGTATGTTGACTTTATCTTAGACAGACCTGAACTATCCAAGCAGTTTGACCTTATGTTTAACCAGCTTAATGAATTACAGGCTGCTACAGGGCGTGGTATTCCTAGACAGCAGCAAGTAGAGACTTTCTTAAAGGCGTTGAAAGATGATAAAAGATTTTACTCAAAAAACAAAAAGGGTAAGTTAGTATACAACGCTAAAAAAGCTAGGCAAGAAGCAGAACGCTTGGCGAGTAGAAATTTTGATACAGTAGGCAAGGGTGTAGATACTGTACTATCTGAACTAGAGGATGGTGTAAGTGTACTTAATAGTGCTAACCGCTGGCAAGAATACCTTGTACGCAGGGGTGCATTCCTTGGTGAATTAGAACGCCTAGTCAAGCGTGAGTATAAGATTGATTTAATTGACACGCTGAATGATGGCAAGATTAAAGACTTGCTGAATGATTCAACTACAGTACGTCCTAAAGGGGCTAGGTCATTCAATGAACTGGTAGCTGATGCTACTAACAATGCACTAGATGTAACCTATGCAAAGCAGCCTGACATTGGTGTGTTCAGAGAAGCTACATCATTCATTACACGTAATGGTTTGACTGTTGTAATGCCATTCCCACGCTTTATGTTTAATAGTATGGAGATAATGGGTAACTATGCAGGTGGTGCATCTATACCCTTGACAAAGAAACTGATGGGGCAAATACCTAAAGGCACTAAGCTGACCGCTAAAGACCGTCAACGTATCTCACGTAATCTAGTAGGCATAGGTACTGTTGGTGCAGCTTATATGGCTCGTACAAGTGATGATGCACCTGCAGATTATAAAGAGATTAATGTAGGTGATGGTACAGTGATGGATACTACACCACAGTTTCCAGTACGCCAGATGATGTACTTAGGTGAAGCAACTAAGCGTATAATAAATGGTACGTTTGACGACTTCTTTAAAGCAAGGGAATTTGCAGAAACATTCTTAGGCACTAACATACGTACAGGTGTAGGTAACAGCATCGTAGATGAAGTGGTACAACTTGCAGGTGATTCTGATTTGACTAGAGATGAAGCTGCAGCAAGGCGAGTAGGCCGTGCGCTAGGTAACTATCTATCTACGTGGGCTGTACCATTTGCACAAATAATTGATACTGAACGTGCGCTAGGTAGACGTGAAGAAACATATAAGGACGTAGCGCAAGACCCTACACTAGCGTTTGGTTCTACATTTGAGAAAGAAATTAAGCGACCCTTTGAAGCTAGGGGACTGATGGCAAGGGATGTGCGAATAAATAAAGATGGTACTGTAAATGAAAGAGATGTAGACCTAGACATAAATGAGGATGGTGTAATAACAGAAGATGAACAACCTATACGTGAACGCTTATTCCAAGAGGAATCAAGTAGAGTAGGTTCAGCATTGAAAGTGGGGCTAGGCCTTACCCTGAGAACACAGGATAGTGAAGAGGGTGAATATATTAAACGTCTTGGTTTAACTGAGTTTGAATTGGGTAGTACATCTAAAGTACCTAGCATACGTAGGTTTGAGAACGCTCAATTGCGTGACATCATCCCCGGTATTGTAGCTGCAGCACAAGCTTATGAAGAAGAATCTCGTGAAGAGTATCGTGACAGTGAGGTGCTACAAGAACGTAATATGTTTGGTATAAAGAAAATGACTGAGCAAGAGTTTGTAAACAGTCGTATCAAACCTCTTATCACAACTCAGATTAAAGCCGCCAAAAGAAATTTATCAGATGGTAAGAAAGTAAAAGCAGATGCACCTGTATACATAAAAGCAATGACAGCTTACCGTAGACTTCCGTCTGATGTACGTGTAAATGCTGCATCGGAGTTCTTACTACGTGAGGGTAGGCCAGCAGACGGTGCTGATGTAGAAGATTTATCTAAATTAGTTGAGTATGGTAAGGCAGTAAGGGATGCGTACAAATAAAAACAGGGGAACTAAATCCCCTGCTCCTTGGCTAAGATATGTAACAAGTACATATATAACATTGCTATTATACCTAGTAATATAATCAACGGTTGTCACCGTCACCCTGTAAACGGTTCCTAGCTTTCCTGTCTGCCAACTTCTCTAGATTACCTTCCATAACGCTACCAAGATTCATGTCCACTTCCTTTGCAAGCATAGCGCAGTACCATAGGACATCCCCTAACTCTGCACCTATCTGGTTCATCTTATCATTGTAGCCTTCGATATCTGCACCATCACGTATTAATTTCTTAACCTTATTAGCAATCTCACCAGCCTCACCACAAAGCCCAAGAGTGATATACTCAAGGGCTTTTTCTTTTGGGAAGATGGCAGTTTCAGCAGCACGTATTTGATACTCAGTTGCTGTAATACCACTCATTGATTTTCTCTCCTTCATCCACTGTTTAGCTTCGTTTTCTAAATTCATTGTTGCTGCGTCCTTCTTGCTGATCTAATGCGTAAGCCATCGGCTTGCCGTAGTAAGCATCATTATACCCCCTCTGCCACTCTCGTGCTTGCATGGTATTCGGATCAGTGTTAAGGCGTATCTCTTGGAAGATACCCTTTGAATCAAACCTACCACCACGTTTGAATGCTTCGTAGCCCCACTCGTATTGAATACGAAGTGGAGCATCATACTTTGTTAATCCATTACGCCGCATCTACATTCTCCTGTATCTGATAATTGAACAACTTAATTGCGTTAACCTTGTCAATCTTGAACCACTCACCCTTACGTTCTTCAGCAAAGTGTTCAAAGATTTTGTGCATCTCCTTTTCTTTTGTGTGGCGATTGTCTGTAGTCAACGTAGCTATTACCTTGTAGTCACGAAAGGGTGATGATGTTTGGTAGCCGTTGAGTCTGTCACTAGATGACACTGCCTTGCCTACCTTAACCCAATCCTTCCAAGCATCATTCACAATGATGTACACTTCACCTTGATCAATGCTCTCAATCTTGTTGTGTGACCAAGCATCGTCTAAAGACTTGTATCGTCCTGCCTTGTGTAGCGGGTGTGTCTTTGGAATGTATTTACCATTAACAAACATTCTGCTAGTATTTTTACGAGCGTGAGACTTTATCCTTCTTCGACCCCCATCCCCCGGCTGCACATACCACCATTCACCATCTTCAAACTTTGCATTACTGCGAGTGTAGTGTTCTAGGTTAATTTCTTCATTGCTATTCTTTAAAAAGTCAAACAACATTTTACTCTCCCTCTGGCTGCGCCTCTGGGGTTTCGTTTACAGAAGCTACCAGCATCTTGGTGAAGGCATCCTGCGCTACAATAAGTTGGTCTAGGTCAAACCTAGCTTGTGCTGTCTTACTGTTTAATGAAGCTACATGATTAACCATACTCTTCTGATTATCCTCTAGCTCTTCGTAATCGTACTCTTTACCGTCAATTGTAATCGTTCTGTTTTCGTCTGTCATTTTGTTTCTCCTTTTCTATGCTGCTTCAATATCTACAATTTCACACACGCCTGCAGTACAGGCTAACTCACGCCCACCTGAAGTGGTGTCTTCTTTCTCAAACTCCTGAAGCAATGACCAGTCTACACTACTTGGCATCTTTGTCAAGAACTCTTTGTATTCTTTTTCATCTATGTCCTGATAAGGTGCTTGCTGATATGTATGCTCACTGAATGGCAGGAAGCTGATACCCGATACCTCATCAAAGTGGTCATACACCCATGAGCCTACCTGCATCCATTCGTTTTCCTTAACGGATATAGTTACGCTAGGCTTATGCTCACAGAAATGACGCTGATAAGTAAGCCACAACTCAAGCTGTTCGATAGCATTCATCTGTGTCCTAGTGACTGCACCTTGAGGTGACTTCATTGGGAAGCTGAATACTGTCGTGCTATCTGGCTTCATTACATCTGCCTCAGAAGGTATACCCTGA
>Ga0209337_1000487_pt1 | contig 32019 bp, 34 predicted proteins | sample LinPmetageLP53_FD_184044 | JGI IMG/M metagenome (GOLD analysis project Ga0209337, IMG submission 184044) | Marine viral communities from the Pacific Ocean - LP-53 (SPAdes) (version 2) | ecosystem: Environmental > Aquatic > Marine > Oceanic | place: Pacific Ocean | collected 2010-02-08 | reverse complement strand
TCCATAGCAAAAGAAGGCACAGTTGTACGAGAGAAGAACAAATGACTGACTGGTTTAGTGATTGCCCCTGTGGTCGTGTTTCTATGTGGACTACCATTGCTATCATCTGCTGCATATCTAGCAAACTTTACTACTGTATTATCTTCATACGAGAATTGTAGAGGGTCGTCTAACCAAACTTTACCAGCACCGCCAGTTACAGTAATGGCTACAATTCTCCTTGCCTCTTCTTTCATAGCCTTGTCAATTATCTGTGTAGCGTTTACATTCGGCCATGCAGTAACATCTCTTGGGTCGAAAGTTAGAGTGATAGGGTCGTTAGAGTCAGTAGCATTTGCGCTTAATTCAAAAGTGGTAGAGTTAGTTATACTAGATACTGTCGCACCGCTAGGTATACCAGTACCGGAAACAGACATTCCGACAATCATCTTAGCAGTGCTATCCATTGTAATAGTAGCATCATTGTTAGTAGTAACGCAAGTAGCGTCTGTAAATACTTCCGCATTTACATTTGTATCTCTATAACTCTGCACATCTATTTTGTCAACACCTTCTGTATTGTCACCACCGAGTAAGAAAATATAGTCTCCTACACCAACACCCACTGAACCAACTACTGGATTAGTAGAACCGCTACTATCGAATGCAATGTAAGAATCTCCTGAATAAGCGGCAGCAGACAAAGAAAATGTATCATTAGTATGCCCATCTTGTCTAACTTCCGGTGCGCTTACAACTTCGTGCCCTAGACAATAATAGAACCATCGACCATTATGTATGTTACACTCGAATGAGCCACCAACGTTAGTGAATCTGCCCGGCACTTGAACTGCTACATCTCTACCAAGCCCAACAACGTGGTATCTCTTGAGGTCTACTTTAGTCTCAGGAAGTGCGACAGTGCTTACCAGTCCAACGAATTGGTCAGTCAATACGCTCTCAGCAGATGCGTTTGCAGCATCAGCGTGTTCCATACCTACATCAATTGCGGGTGTAGTAAAAGGTAAGATAGTCATTACATCATTAGCCTTTGATGCTTGGTCTGCTGCTGTGTGATTTGTCTTTAATGCAGGTGTTACCGTAATCTCAGTTTTACCATCATTGTCATTATTAGCATCATTACAAACTTCTTGTTTGATTATAGTATACATTCTACCCGATACAGCATAATCATCTTGTGTGTCCCAATTAGGACTAGAAGATGCTATTGTGAATACAACTTTGCTACCGACTAACATACCGTTTGGGTATTCTAATATTCCAGCGTTTACAGGGGTATTAGCACTACCACCACTTAATACGATTACACTAGTGTCTTTCACTAAGTCTTGGTGTGGTGCGTTAGCGGCAAGAGTCCCACTTTCAAAGGATGCTGTAAATGTAAAAGCGCTTGCGTATCCGTGTTCTAATCTCACTCCAGTTTCGTGTCCGAATGTAATCTCGGACAAATCACTCTTGTATACTGTTGACGGCATGGCTCTCTCTCACCTCATGGGATTAACTCTGCAAAGATAACAACTTCTATCTGAAAGGTCATTCTATACAGTTTTTTGCTTCTATCTGATAAATCGGTACGTGTTTTGTACACAAGTCTATCGAAATTGACACCATCACCTTTTCTTTTAAGATGTACGCATCTTCTTAATTCGTTCTCCATCTTTTTCAGTTGGTCTCTGCTTCTCGTAGTACGCATATCTACTGTAATGTTGATACGTGTAGTGACGAAATCATACAGCATTTCAGGTAACTCTTCGTTATGTGCCGTTTCAAAGACCATTACATAATCCGTTCTATCAAGGTCAAGTCTCTTTCCACGCTCAGGTGTTTCGTCTGCTACATCGATAATAACGGGTTTGAAATTATTAGTATTAGACCTATTCCAATTATTCTTTAGTACACCTAGTACTACGTCAATACCTTCATCGAATGTTGCTACCATTTCGCAAACTCCTTCTTACGCTTTTCACGCTCATGGGCTTTGAAATCGGGTACTAACTTGCCACCATCGTTTTTGACTTTGTGTTCCATCAGTCCCGGCGATTCGGTCATCATGCGTCTATTGACTCTATCTTTCAACGCTTTTTCTTGTTCAACTGTCATTTCTTCCGGCTCTAACTCTCTTTCTGAGCGTTCGACAGCCTTACGATATTCAGATGGCCCTTCTGTAATAGCCTTCTGTAAATCCGCTTGGTATTCTTTTTTACTTAGTTCTAAAGTTATGGCTTCTTTCCATTCTTTGTAAACTATTTTCTGCGTATCACTCAAAGGCTATCACCTCTATGTAACGTGGGAATGTCTTTTCTATATCCATTTTATAGAGTTGAATCTTGGATGCTAAGTCTACGTTTTGTGTACCTTCGGGTATCAATACACTTCGGTCATCACTCATTAGTAAATCGATAGCAACCATCTTTGTACAAATATCTTCTATTGCTTTGTCTACGTATCTCTCACCGTATATGTATGATGTTTTAATCGCATTCCATTCAAAGAAAGGGTATGAGTTATTGAAGTAGATAATACCCATTTCATGGTCTATCCACCAATCTCGTAATCTACCTTGGTCGCCACTCGCACTTCCGCCTTGTAAATCGACTTGAAAGGTATCTTGTTTCAAACTACCTGTAATATCAGATAGAGCAGAGCCTACGACTATTGCACAACCAGTAAATGTAGTATCTGTTTTACCTGTATATCTAAACACATCTCCACTAGCATCTACTACAACGCCAGCGTTTGCAAATCCGGCAGTACTATCGACAGTAATTGTAGTGCTACTCAAACTAGAGAATGTCGCACTATTAGACTGCGTTTGACTCAATTCTATATTACTATCAGTAACTACGATACTACATGATTCACCAGCAGTAGTTTGTCTCATACTACTAATCTTTACAATACCTGTACCATAATCAGAGTTAGCAGTAGCGAGAAACTCGTTATGCACTGCTACGTTACTAGTGCTACCTTCTAGTGTAAAGTTAGGAGAGAAGACAACATCGGTTTTACCGACTCTATCTTCTTTATTGATTAAGTCAGCAAGATTTTGCGCAGTTGTTACCTTATCGAAATCAGCACGCCAATTCGCAGTACCAGTGCCGATTGTTAACAAAGATGCGCTTCCATTGCCGGGTGAAATAACTATTGAACCTGTTAAAGCCCTCACATCATCGGGTAATTTTATTCTAGCCTCAGCAGCAGCGATTTCTCTGTAATCATCTCCTTGCCACAGTTCTAGTCTCAAGACTTGTTGCACATTTCTAAACAACAAGGGACTAGTACCTACGTAATCAGTATAGTATCTACGTCTATATGGTTTGTATGTATCGAAGTTGATGTATTCCGCTTGTACCAAATATGGTCTCCAAGCGTTGTGAGTTCTGTTGTCGATGTGGTCTTGCATACGAAGTATAACTGCATCAACTTTCTTTTTTGTAATACCTCTAACTCTACCATCGGTAAACGAGGCTTGATTCTGTACATAGGCGTTATCTGCAACTTCAAAATTAGCATGAGTGATTGAATCTGCAAAACCCAATCTAACACCATTAATTGTTGACGTTATTCCATTGATGGTTCTTTCTAATCCTAATGGGTCTGCATCACTATAAATTAGTAAAGTATCACCGACAGTAAATCCGATGTTTCTATAATCAGCACCAGTGACAAATATACCAGTTGCTTCGGAATCGGAACTAACTAGTATTGCTTCTTGTGGTCCTATGTCTAGCAAGTCTGCAACTTTCTGTGCTGTGGTGTAAATAACTGCTGTTGGGTCAAGAGGTCTTGTTTCTCCTTCACCGGGACTAAACACTTGTGGCATTAAAGTCGCGCCTCCTCATTGCGGCTACCAAGGTTATACTCCATAGGTTTGTCACATGAACCGCAAGTGGCTCGCCACAAAAAGTGAAGCATTCCACAGTGTTTACAGCGCGTACCTGCTCCTATATCGAGTACGTCTGCGATTTCACTAGTTCTAGCCCTCTGTTTAGAGGTAATACCAGCCAAAGGAGAATCTGTATTTACAGTATCAGTGTTGTATGTAATATCTGCGCGAACTGTTTGTTTTGCTGCTCTGCTAATGTCATCAATATCAAGCGTTTGTAACTCGAACCCTGACATTCACTCACACCACCTTCTATCATGCTTTCTGATATATTACTAAGAATATATTACCCAATACTGTAATCGGCTCTACTGAAATTATTTTTGCACTAGCATAACCAGTTAATGCTTCAATGTCAGTAGTCATAGCAGTGCTTAACGCACCGTCATTACCTGCACCTGAGAAGTCTCTAGGGCTGTAAGGTCCAATTACTTGTATTGCTTTAACCATCTAGGTCACCGCCTAATCAGCGCTTTCCTAATGCCCACCAACGACCAGTGTTACCGCTTACGCAATCTACTGTAAGAGAACCGGGTGCAGCAGTTGTAACGATAGCGAATGCTCCGTCTACTCCTCCACCTGTGTTATCTTCGGTATCACCGATGACGTCTGCTGCAAGTATTTGCGATAGTCCTGTGACTATTGTTCCGGTGTCTACGCTTGCTGCGTTCCATGTGCCAGTGACCATCATTAAGTCACCTAATACGTGCGTTCTGTTATCTTTTGTACTGCTAAATGCCATTTTCTTATTCCTCCGTTATTTCTGTTTCTACTGCTTCTTCAATTGCTTCTTCTACTGGAGTCTCTTCGACTACAATTTCTTCTACAATTTCAGGAGCGGCTTCGACTATGACTTCTTCGACAGGGGCTGGACTTAAGACATCTTCCACCATTGCAAGCAATGAGGACTTTGTTTTGTATCCATTAGATACTTGTACGCCCTTATCTCTTAACCATGAAGCGATGTCTGCTTTTACCCAGCCACTATCAGGTATTCCGTCGTTTAGTAAATCGTATGCCGCGCCTTCTATTACAAACAATGTTGGTTTTAGTTGCCTTTTATTAGCATCTAACCAATCTTGTGTAACCTCTACTACTTGACCCCTAATCCAGTCACCCATAGAAGTGTCTGCATTAGGTCTCATGTAGAGATTACCAATGTATGTAACTGTTGGCAGTAAAACCACCTCAGTTGTATAGTATCATTACTGTTGTAACGTTCGCTGAACCACTTGCATATTGAAGTGTTGCTGTTAGACCAGAGAAGATGCATCCTGTAAGTACAGGGGTTGCTTCTGCTGGTGTTGCTGTAACGCTCAAAATTGCTGATGCACCGCCGGAAAGGATGATTGTTTCACCATCTGCTCCGCCTGTTACGTTAATCAATGCCAACTTTGGTGCTGGGTCGTATCCATTTGCTCCATCGCTGTTTACTGCGCTGAATGTGCCCGGACCTCCGCCCGGATATGATGTGTCTGCTGCTCCGTCTAACCATTCAGTGGTGTTGTGAGAACCCGCTCTGAGTTCCCATGCACCAACTAATGCTGCTGTTGCCGTTCCGCCTAATGTTAATGTATCTGCCATATCTTTTTCCTCCGTTTATATTATCTCCAAGACAACCTCACTTAAGGTCTCTTACGCTCCCTTGTGCTCCGAAGAAAGTGGTCCATAGTTCTCCCATGGTACGGTATAGTCCTTCTTGGCCTAGTCTGTTAATTGCGAATGGGTCACCAGTTTCGATACCACTCTCAAAGTATTGTGTTGGAATTGCTGTGCTAAAGTGCAAGTAGTCTGTATCTAGGTAGTAGATTCTTGATAGTGTATCTGCTGCCATGTTCTTTGTTGGGATGATTGGTACACCGTTGTATGTTGCTACGATGAAACCAGCCTCGATTCCGGGTACACCCTTTACACCGTTGTAGGTAGGGGTAACTCTCTTCTCTTCCATGAATCTCTGTTGTGATTGTAGAAGTTGCTGGATTCTCATTAGAGTATCGTATCCAGTTAGCATGACTTTCGGGTTTCCACCACGAATCCACATCTTTTGGAACATCTCGTCTAGTAAGTCTAGAGATAGTGTTCTGTCAGTAGGTGTACCGCTAGAAGCGTTAACACTCATTTCTGCGTTTGACCATGAGTTTGAAGCCCTGTCAATACTGTACATATCCATATCCCCATTTGCGCTAACGTGTCCTGATGCTGCACTAAGTCCAGTTGTTGCGTTTGCACTGTTTTGGAAACCGGAAGTAACTCGGTCAAGAGACTCGAAGTTGTTACCTGCGACTGTATCTACATCAGTACACATCATTTTGTTGATTACCTCAGCGTGATGTTTACCCATTTCCTCTTTCATTACAGAGCGTATGTCTCCCATTCCGTCATCCTTGTCAGCAAGGAAGATTGCAGTTTCAGACATATCGAATGTGTGTGCGATAGTCTTTGGTTTTGCTGCTACATGTTGGAATGTAGGTTTGATTGTTTCAGGTAGTGTTGCGTTTTCTGCAACTCCGCTTCCAGTAATTGCACCAGCATTTGGTCTGCCAGTGATAACGCGCCATCCGCTTCTATCCCACGGTTTCTTTGGTAGTATAGAGAATGCATTGAACTCTTGGTTCAATTGTGACCATACTTTGCGACCATAGATTGCTTGGTATGTTCCACCTGTTGTTGACAGCATAGGGCTGTCGGCCTTGAGTAATTCACTACCGGAGTATGAGTAACCCATTGCGTTACCTGCTCCATAGTAGTATCTTTCCATGTCTGTTATTGTTCGTACGTAATTTCGTGCCATTTTCTTTATCTCCTTTTATTTTTAATATCTAATCTCACTCGAATGCTTTGGATGCCAAGTTGTGAACTTCGTCCCATGACATGTTAGCCAAATCCTCCGTTGATGGAACAGTTAGTGCTGGTGCACTAGATTCCGATTTTGCGATTGCTTCTCCAGTTTCTGCTGGAGTGGTGATTGATTCAATGCGCTCTGAAAGTGCACTAATTGCTTTTGTTATCTCATCTAGAGGACCGCGAGCATCGTATGCTGCTGCTTCTGCTTTTGCAATTTCTTGTGTACGCTCAGAAGCGTATCTGTTAGCAAAGTTGTTTTCTAGAGAGCCACGGAACTCTTCTTCAAGAGCAGCCGCTTTGTATACTTCATATGCAGACTCAATGTCTGAATCTGAAAGTGTTGCTGGGTTAATGAAATCTGATTTCTTAACACTTCCACCGCTACCTGTTGTAGCAGCAATAGCCCCAGTTGAAGGATTTCCGCCTTCTTGTGTTCTACCCGGTGCTTGACCAGTTAGACCTTTGTGATTTGCTGCGATTTCCTCAGGCGTTGAACCCATGTTTTGTTTTTCTAAGTCATCAAAGTGGGTTCTTGCACCCGCAGTGTCAACTCCAGCACTCTTTAGAGTGTCTTCCATCCAGTTAAGATAGTCAGATGTAATAACATCAGAATATTCTGACTTTTCTACATCAGCATCTTCTTTCTTTTTATCATCTTTCATATCTTCTTTCTTACCGTCTTTCTTGTCAGCGATAGCCTCTTTCAATGCTGGTGGCATTTCGCCTTTCTCCATATCGTCGAGTCTTCCTTCTAAACGAGATAGTACGCTACCAAGTTGTTTCATCATTTCGTTATCGTTTTCTGTTTCTGTCACTTTATTCACTTCCGTGTTATTTTTATCTTCTTTGAGTATACTGAATGTTGCTTCGGGATTGATGCCTTTTTCACAAATTGTTATTTCGTGTAGTTCCAGTTTACTAATTTCTTGGTAATCTCCTCGTTTTGGGTCTGATTTTCTGACTCTTTTAAACGCTTGACCACCGATACTGAATCCTCTGAGAACGCCTTTTCTGATTTCTGCTGAAACCTCTTTTGCTTTCTCGATGTCGTCACGCAGTTTTACTACCACAAACATTCCGACATCATCGACTTCGCTTTTCCACAACCTCCCTTCATTATCTGTATAATTCGGTACTACATCTCCAACTTGTATATTACTGTGAGCCAATTGAACGTTTCTGTATGACGGATTTTCCATGAACTTCCGAAATGCGTGTTTCAATGCCTCCTTTGTTATTACGTCGCCTTGCTTGTCTACAACTTCCACACTGGCATAACCAGCGACGATGAGGTCATTAGCACCCTTGAGGATACCGATTGTCTCATCGCCAGTTCTGAATAGTTGTTTACTACCGAGCACACTAATCCCTCCTACGTAATGCCTTACTACATATATGCTACGGGACTACTCATCAAGGTTTTTACCATCAGAAACGCTAGACTGCGAGGCTGTTTGGTTCTTTTTCTGTTTTCTACCCGGATAATCTTCCGGTTTCTCCAAGTCCTCTGTGGGTCGTTTCTTCATATCCCAATCGGGTAAAGACTGCTCTGCTGTCAAAGAAGTAGGTCCACGCGGGCTTTCTACACCCCCTCCAACATCTATTCCTAAACCACGTCCAGCCATGTTACTATGTCCTTTTTGCATCTTATCTAATGCTCTTTCGATAAGTAAAAGCGCTTTTGCCATTTCATTAGGCTTCATAATTAAATTGCTATCTTTCTTTGGTTTTAGAATGCCAGCACTTTGTTCTTCTATTTTATCAGAATCAATGTGATTAACAGCGACCTCGCTATCTCCCTTTACTTCTAACTCTTCTTTTAACAATTCAGTTAATCCTTCTTGCCAATAAGACTCAAGACTCTTTGCTAACTTTAACGAGTAGTCTGAGGCAGTAATTTCTCCTATCGCAGCAACAGGGTTGACTGCCTGATTTTCTACAATGTCATATTTTACGACATCTTCGGGTAATCTAATAATAAAGTGACTATCATCAATCTCCATAGTAAATGGAACGTGGTAAGTAATATCAGACTTTGCAAGCATAACCCACTTCGGATGTTTCTCTTCACCTTTCATGTATGTAGACTTAGCATCACGTAGTAATAATTTATCAGAATCTTTGCCTAATTCTTTTACAGCATCTTCTAACCCAACCTCATCTGTAATTCTAATGTCGGATGGACTAGGTACAAAGACAGGATGATAACTTTCAAATTGTCCTCTTAAGATTTTGATTCTCTCGCGTGTAGTTAGTTCAGTTACGTCATCCGTATCATATAACAGAATGTCATTAATGTAAAACTCACCATCATTTAATACCCCGTCTAAAACAAAGTTTTTCTTACAGGCTGCTCTAAACGACGCTCTCATTTCATCTTCACAAGATTGTTTTACGCCATTTTCATCTTCTAATTCAACACGCCCATTCTTTTTACTAACCTTACATCTCTTCCCATCTTTCTGTATAGAGACTACCCATTCTCCTGTAAAACCTCTTAATTCGGACATATCTTTAATATCAAATATTCTATGTAAAGGTTCTATCAAAGGTATTTCCTTTGGTAAATCTGCTTTTGAAACATTCATCATATTGTTGCTAGGCATTTGACCAGTAGGGTCTTGAGTTAACTGAGTAGGATTTTGTTGAAATGGCTCTGCGTTTGTTAACATAGATTCAACGTGTTGAGGTGAATGTGTATCTTTGTGTAAAGATTGTAAATATGTTAACGGTAGAGAATGAAACTTTTCTTCTGAGGTATTTGTACCAACACTAATATTTCCATTGTAATCATGTTCTGCACCTATTTCTGCTTGACCGCTCCATCCCCAATCCATCAAACCGCTAGTAAAGTGGTCTTGCGGTACAGCCCCTTCTAAACTTCTAAGAGGTTTTACTGGCGCATTCATCCAACCTATTTGTTTTAGAGTTTCAACAGGCACATTCGGTTTTAAATCAATATCGGGGCTAGTATCAAAAGAAAGAATATTACTTGCAATATCTTTTCTTCTTGCGTGATGGTATTCTAATGATGAGTGTCCTCTTTGACTTTGATGTAATAGCGTCCCTTCATTACTTTTATTATGAGCATTAGGGACTTTGCTAAGTTTAGTCAATGGTGACGGTGCTTGATGGTATTGTAATCCATATCCTCCTAACTTCATTTCATTTCTTGCATTTTGATGTAAAAAGTTTAATCCTTTGTATGAAGGATTTCTTTTGAATAACCCACGCGCTCTATCAGCATCCCTATTAGTGGTTGTAGAGATTTGTCCTTCTTTCGGATGTCCTTTAGGATATACATTGCCTGTATCCTTTCTATCGGGCGGAAAACCAGCCTTTGCTTCTCTGTATAAATTATCTAAGTGAGTGTGAACATCACCGTGTCCTTTACTATCAAACAATTTTTTATCATCAGGATGCCATTGCAACGGCTTACCATCAGGGCCACTCATTGTGGCGAGTTGACCTATGCTGTAAGCGTGTACTGGACCGGATAAAGTTTGTAAATATCTTTGAGCATGTTCTTTATGAGCATCGTCGTTAGGTAAATCTAACATTCCCAATACATCTTCTACCCCATGTTTACTTGGGTCAATTACATTATTTGTTCCTAAAGTTTTCATTTGATTTGCTAAATTATAATGGGTATCAGATGACATATCTTCTTCTTTCTTAGAATAATGATGAGCGCGAATAGATATACCATGGTCTCCATCCATGTAAAGACCTCGCTGTGCATCTTTTACCCCTCTTAATGTATTGAGTAATGCTTTTGGATTATCAGGGTGAAACGCATTAGGATGTTCTTTTTCAATCGCGGGTTTTATTTTTGTTCTAAAATATTCAGCAACCGCTTGTCTATCGTCGGTATGAGCCTCTTCCATATTTTTTCTCACATTACCCCTATCGCCCTGTTTTTTAGACCCTGTACTAGTATACTCTCTTTTTCTTTTTTCTTTCATTTCCATATCAGACTTAATTTCTTTTATTTTGTCTCGCAAAGAAGTTATGATTTCAGAGTCCTTCGCCCCACGTTGTTCTATGTCTAATTCGTTTTGCAACATCTCTAAATCTTCTATGTCTTTTCCACTTACTACATCCCCTACGGTTTTTATCGATGCGGAAGGAAGATTAGTCATTACTGTATCTAAATCATCTGTGGTAGAAAGATAATTACGGTTGTTTTCTATATCTGACCATTTAATAAAATTATTAGCAGGTGAATTAGGTGGTGAGGCTCTACGATTTATAGTAGAAAGTAAATGCGAATGACCCGCTAACATATTGATTGAAGTTTCGTCTTTACCTGCTTTACTTCTTGCTGTATACGGATTATATGAAAAAATATTGTTTTTATCTAATTCTCTAGTAGTACGGCTTTTCCCATCATAACCGACCCAGCCATTTTCTTCTTCATCTCCATATTCTAATATTGGTGCTAGACCCGGTGAACGGGTATGGTCGTGGTCGGAACTGTTAGTCTTGTTGGTTCTACCTTTACCTTTTTTACTCCCAGTTTTATATTGAGAATGTACAGTAGCATCTGTTTTTGATAATATACCTAGAGCGCTTGTATGATTAGGTACATTATTTTCTAAGTAATGAGAATGTAAATGTCCGTATGCACCTACTGTTTTAGGATTGGCTTCTATCTTTCCCCCTTCTACTTTTTCTCCTAAAGCAGATATATTTCCTTCAAAATCATGCGCTTTGAAATCATGTAAGATTTCTGCTAGTGTGGTGATAGGTCTACCGTGACCCCCAACGTTTGCAAAAGCGTGTGAGAAAGGATACGCTAAGGTTCTATACTTTCCGTCATGGTCATAAAAATGTTTTTCCTCACCTTCTTTCAATAAAGGATTATCTTTTCGTGGACCGTGTGGAGTTCTAAACGTAGTTAATGCGTTTCTTATAGGTTTAGCCATTTCAGAAATACCCATGTGCATTTCTAATTCTTTTTTTACCGCTTTCATTACGTCTTTCGATAAGAAAGGCTCTTTTTGCCCCTTAAACATAGGGTGCATAGACGGTGATAAATCTCCTTCATTGTAACCCACAAGTTTGTGTAACCCGTCGGGACTCAAGAGAATATGACTTCCATCTGATAATTTTTTAGCAAAAGCCTCTTTTAGAGTACCACCTTCTTTCAAAACTTTTTCATACTCTTTAATATCACTTGGGCTAAAAGGTGGTAAGTTTCTTTGCGCTGGTCCATGTTCACCCGCTTCAAAATGTTCTAATAATTTATCACCTTCATAATGCTCTTCTATATTATCTATAAGATGTTGGTAAGCGGTTTTGTCAAACATTTTTTTCTTTCTATCATTTTCATCGTACTCATAAGGCTCACCTTCGTGTACGAAACCATCTTTTAAATAAACTCCTTGCAGCGCTTTGGCTACCATTCCTTCTGTTCCGAGTCTAGTATTGTCTGTATCTGTTTCTATATGTTTAGCCTTATTAGCGCCCGGATGCTTTTGACTTCTAGTCCAATGGTCTACCTCTGCATTATTTCTCATTTGCATATTGGCTTTTATTCTATGCATGTGTATTCTTTGACCATCAGGTAAAGTAACAGACTGATGCGCTGGGTTGTCTGTACCGTATTTATCTACATGTTCTATAACTAAACTTCTTTCTTTTGGGGATAAAAACTCTAATCCTTTATTCCATGTATCCCAACCCATACCATGACCATGAGGTATTTTTTCTGCATCGACTAAAGTAGACCTACCCCTTGCATCTAAATCATCATATGGATTATCACTAATTTTAGGTTCTGTCGTTTCCGTAAAAATATCATTACTATCTAATTTTTTCATTCTATCGTTAAAATGGGCTTCTTCTAAATCCATATCTTGACTTTCTAACTCTTTTACAAGTTTAGGATTTTCTTTTTGCCATCTTTTGAAATCTCTTAATCTTAGAGTATGTTGGTGTTTAGTGTCACTTTCATGCCCATCATTACCACCTAAGAAAGAATATTTATGATTTTTTTCACCTTTATTTATACCATGATAAACACCGTGTTTTACCCTTTTTACAGTTTTATACTCGTCTTCTTTCTTACCAGTTGCTACTCCAGTTTTATCCCTAATAGCCTCTCCGACTTTAACTAATTCTTGAATATCTTGTGTTCCGGTTTTATCTCGATTAATGTAATCTTTTTTGTGAGTATCTTCTATCTCCATACCCTTTTCCGCCCACTTGTTATCCGAAAGATAGTATTCTCTCAACATGTTTTCCCACTCAGGCATTTTGGTATCGACTCTTCTTTTACGAACTGGATGATGTTTCTCATCAAACGGGTTAGCATCTAAGTAATGTGATGCTGGGAATATTACAGGTTCAATTGATGCTAATTTTTTCCTTGGAATGCCGCTTAAGGGGTCGGGTATTATTTCATCCCGTCCTTCTTTGCCACCATCGAAGGCAATTCTAAAAGGATTAATTTCGGGCCACATAGAGTGTTTCATTGTATGTGGAATCATATTTCTTGCACGATATGGGCCATATTTTTCACCATCTTTTTGTGGGCTGTGTAACGGATAATTATACTTTTTATTATCATTTTCGTTAAAAGCCCGTTTTACTCTATCTCGCCAATTGTGGTCTGTGCCATACGATTTAGCCATCGCTGGTCTAAAGTTGTGCATTGTGCCAAACTCTGCTTTTTTCTCTTTAGCCTTAGATAGAATATATTCACTGAAAGAATCGCACACAACGTCAACATCTATTTTTTCATACGTGATGTTATGATTCTCTAAGTTCATCTTAGAAATTAGATAATCTCCAACCTCTTGTTCCGGTGGAGTATTATCGTAAATTGCTTTTAGCAATTCAGTACGGTGTCTGATGTAAACTTGTATCGCATCTTCTTCCATGACATTCCCTCTCAGCCTCCGGTATTGTACCTTTGGTAATAAGGACAATCTCTGAGTGAAAGCCCCCTTGCTTGTTTACAACCTTCGTATGCGGTTGCACCACACATTTTGCATGGGTCCATTTGCGCAACGCCTTTTCGGACGTACACTTTATTCAATCTTATCCCTCAATAAGACGGTCTACTGTATCGTGAGTATTTACTTTCAAAGCGTCTAGATTGACACTTTCACTAGATGCGCCTTTGTTAGCAATGTCATCGGAATCTAAAAGACTTTGATTTGTGTGATAGAAAGCGTTGTATGTTTGACCACCAGTTTCTATGTTAAATTGTACACCTTCCGGCTGCGTGCTAAAACTTGTTTCTTTGTGATGAGTACCTTTCTTCATAGAACTGCATCCCGTTTTCATCATACAATCCATTTTTTTCATGCCGCAAGAAGGACACTTATCTTCTTTCTTAACTTTACCACAAATACACTTACTTCTTGCAGCGTCTCCATCACAATGAGGACACTTTGCTTTTTCTAAAGCATCCAATCTACTTGCTATTTCTTCTGCTTTTCTTAACATCTCGTATGCCTTAGGTGAGGCCGCTTCATATCTAGGTTTCATTAATACATCTCCTTTACTTCTCTATGTTGGTCGGCCATATCGTGTATGTCATCCCAACTCATTTCGTGAATCTGTTCGTTAGAGTATTTATCGGGGTTATTTTCATCTTGTTTTAGTATAGTACCTGAAGATGTTTCCATATCTGCTCTAAAAGCATCAACACTAACATCTTCTGACAACGGTGTAGAATACGGCATGTAACCTGCTTTTCTTAAAATTATTTGCGGGTTATCCATTGCTTTTCGTAGCATGGCATTTTCAGCACGAACAGATTGAATATCTCTATCCATGGTTTCCATTTTAGAAATTAGAGCATTCATTAAACGCTCAGTTACATCTTCTTCCATTCTAAAGCCTCAGTTACCGGGAGAATAACGTCCGTATGTGCCTCTTGCTGGCTTCATTTGTGAATTAGTTCTCGAAGACATAATTGTTCCTTTTAATTGTCTATCTCTCATTGAAGGGTCGAAGTTAGAGCCAGTTTTGTTAAACTTTAGAACTGGGCTTTTGTGTTCCCATCCATTTTCAGGAGTAACTACTTCTGTTTCTGCTTTCTGTATTGCAAACTCTAAGTCTGTTTCCATGTTACTTGCATACTTTAATAATTCATTTAGATGTTGGCGTGCGTCATCTGCATTACCATCTTCTAAAGCCTTAGTAAAAGCCTCATTATGTGCAGTCATTTTTCTAGCCATTGGATGCATTTTCAATAAGTCCATGTGGTTCACTACCATTTGCGTGTATGCGATGCTACTTTAATTATGCGCCTTTTATCCGTCTAGAGTTCATTAAAGCGCGAGAATTGTTCTGTGCAACTGAATTTGGTGGACCGCGTTGTTGAACGCTAGTTACTGGTGAACCAATACCCGGACTTCCTCTGTTTTGAGGAGAGGCTGGGCCTCTTGGAGTACGAATACCCATTCCTTCTCCGCCCGGTTGTGATGGAGGCATCGCATTAGCCAACAAACCCGGAGGTTGTGCGCTCATTTGTTGAGCCATTGGACCGCCACTTCCCGGCGACATTCCTTGTGGCGGTTGCATTCCCGGCGGCATTGGAGGTGCACCGTCTTGTTGCTCGGTCATTTGTCGATAAGTAAATCGTATATCTCTATCTCCCTGCTCCATTAATTCAGGCTTGTATCCAAGCATCATCATTCTTTGTGCAAGATTAACTTCCATCTCATCTCTTCGTAGTCGAGTAATCTCGTCTTCTTCTTCATTCGGATAAAGAGTCAATTTCCAATCTGTTACTTCCATTTGTTTTAACATTCTAGGGAATAGAACTTGTGTGTAGACTTTTTGCCCAAACTCAACAGCCCTGTTAGTTACAAGTATTTGCATACCTTCATTATTTAGTCCACCGGATTTTCCGCTATCAATCATAAAGATACTACTTACACCAAAGAATGCTGCTATTCTATTACGCATTTCATCTCTAACAGGAATATATTGCATCTCTTCTAACGTATCCATGAACTTTACCCAATTTACGCCACCCCTACCAGTTTGACTTTCAATACCAATTTTAGGTATGTAGTGTGGGTCTCTTTCCATTTTCTCGTCAACACCTTTCCAAAACGATTTCATTGACTCTAAATTATCTGTGGTTACAGAAATAATTCCTTTTGGACTTCTTCTCTTCTGATATGAGGTATACATATAATTATCCATTGCAGTAAGTGTCATAGCCTGTCTCCACATTGTGTTCACAGGGCTTCTACCATACAATTTAGATGGATTGTATTTACTAATATGTATCACTTCTCCTTCTAGGTAATACTGAGTTTTACCGCTACCAGCCATATTTGCATAGTGCGCTTCTTGCATATTATTGCCACAAACTTCACACTTGTCATCTTGACCCGGATAGGAGATTTGGTCTCTATGAAGAGGACAAACTTTGTATCTTCCACCTCGCACACCACGTTTATCAGATATAATTCTCATAAAGATAGGGTCGCCTCTAATCAATTCTTTAACCCTGTAAAACTTAATATCTGATGTTTCAGGGTCTACAAAGTATTCTTTTACACATATCAGGAAAGCATCATCTACTATTTCTAAGTCTCTTTCTATCTCTTGCAATACGTGCATAAAATCTTGTTCCATAGAGTTTTGTTGTTCTAATAACCACTTAGGGTAGATTAGTTGTTGTACGTCAGGTTGTTTTACTTCTCCTCCACATAACTTACAACCTTCTATTTCGTGACTGTATTCTTCGCCGCAATCTTTACACTTGTGTTGAAACTTCTTTTCCCAATAATAACCTCTTCTGAATATCTCTTGTCCTAGTTTAGAAATTACAGTTCTAAGAATTAGGTTTTCTTGCGATACAGCATAAAGCGCTGGAATAGTAATACCCTGTGCTAATACAGGTTCTTGGATACCAGTTGTGTATAGAGGCATTTGAGGTTCAGGAGTAGTTCTACTTCTGAATGGACTACCTAACGCAGAAATTAATTTACCTATTCTTCCTTGTTCATCTGCCATATTATATCGCCTCCGCCCACTTTGTTATATCGTCGGCTTGCACTCCCCATTCCGAAAGGAGAGCATTCGACTTATTGGTATCATCGCTCCAATTGTAGTATCTTACAACTTTCTTTAATTCTTCTTTCTTCAACCCATCGTTTTCTTCTATGTATGCTAAAACCGCTTTTGCTTGAGTTTTCTTCATTTCTAAAAACGGTAGTATACCTTTCAATAGTTTTCTAATATCTGCCTTAGAATAAAATTGTAGTCTATGTTGACTTCTTTGATTATCTTTGTATATTTTTTGGTCTAATTGTAAAACGCCACAATCTAGAGTTTTTTGTAATTGTTCACAATGCACTTTACCTCTTGAACCAGTGGCAATGAATCCGGCTCTAGGTTCACCTCTTCCTGTAATTGTGATATATCCATCTGCATCTAAGAAACCCGCAGCATACGCCCATGGGTCTTTTATGATAAGTCCAGTTCTATCCATTTTTACAAATGTGCCTCTAGACGCTCCGGCCATAATATCTACTTCTTCTCCATACATACTGAGCAGTTTTGCTAATTTCATAGATGTCATACTTTTGTGCAGTATATTTCTGTCATATAGATTAGCGAATAGCGTCCTACCACTCATAGTGCCTTTTTCTAAAAGTATTTCAGCGCTTTTTACTAAGGCTTCTTGGTCTTTTTCATTGAGTCTTTTAATTTGATGAAGTGTGCTTTTCCATACTTTTCTCGCATCTCTTTTCCCATCCATTGCGGCTACCCACGCTTTTTTCTGTTCATCTTGCCACACGTCTTCGTATTCTTCAAGCATCTTCAAAGCGTCATCTGATTTCTGCCATTGATGACAGGCTCTCTGTAAACTAACTCTACGAGAATCGCCAAACTTTCTTAAGGCTTTCATGTTATTATCGGACACTCCTAATTCTTTTATCACATCAGAGTATTGTTCACACCAACTATGCATTTTTAGAGTAGCATCTAATTCCATACTTTTCATAGCCCGTATATCTTCTATGGCTTTATCGATAAACTCTTTTTCATCTTTGTTGTTTCTTCTAGCCTTTCTAAGCCGATGAACTAAATCAGTTGCAGAATAACCTAAATTGGCTTCAAACCAACCATCGTTATTCTTAGAAAAGGTATCCATTTTAATAACTCCAGTACACCCAATTTTCTATCCAAAAAGTATTATTTTCCCATTCATCTTTCATTATTGTATTGTTCATCTTCTTCACCTACGGCACCATTAGAGAGTCATTTTTGCTTCCACCCTTAAACCACTCATCAAATCCGGGCATGTAATCATCTAAGAGTGTAACGCTTCCCTTAAACTCCTTAGATGCCCAATTCGCTAGTGCTAAACTCATCGCCAAGTCATCGTGTACGCCTACACTTTCTAGTTTACCATTTTTCTGCATTCCGAATCTATTCAACTCTTGTTCTACTTTGTGAGTGTAGGTTCTACTTCTTTCATCACCGTATGGTAATTTAATGTGGCCTTGTTCAAATGCGAGTAACAGACTCATAAACAACGATTCTTTACGAGTACGAGTAGTCATAAATACTCTAATTGGCATATCTGCTCTTAATTCTCTCATTTCTTGTTCCAACATACGTTGAAAATTATTACCTTCAAGTTGAATTAAATCAGGACTAAATCGACTATTTAATAATACCATCATTCTTTTCTGAGCCATAGAAGACATACCTCTCTCATGTACTACGTGAACTATTTCTTTTGTCGCATCACCGGGCTTTTGTCGCATCACTGTTATAGCGGTAAAATCAGCATTTTTATCAGATGATATAGCGGGGTCGTGTCCTACGAAATGCTGACCAAAGACTCCATTTGCTTCACCCTCTTCGTCATAAAAAGTTTCAGCCCTGTCAATTAAAACAAGTTTAGGGTCTCTACATTTTTCTAATAATGGACCGGGAAACATACTCGCTACATCGTGAATCGGTTCACATAGATACTCACGGCTAAATTGTATAGCGGGCATAGACATTCTTCTTTTCTCTAAAGATTTTAAATCCCATCTTTCAGGCCATAGTGCTATTCCTTCTGCATTTATCGCTGGATAAGTTTCTACTCTAAAAGTTTCTTTTTGTTCTAGTTCAGCGTATAAATCGTTGTAACTGAAAGGAGTCCCCACCATCATTAACTTACTACTGTGGTGAAGTACAGGTAACAAAACACCATAAAACCAATCTGCTGTTTTAGCAAGTTCACTTGCAGTAGTGCCCCATAGAATATCGTCACATACAACAATGTCAGGGTGGAAACCACGTGTTGCACCGCCGACCGACTTTGCCATCATACGACTACCATTGGAAAACTCAAAGTAAGATTTAGCCCAAGGTTTGCCTTGGGGTTTCAAATGTCTTAATATATCGTTCCCTTCTATAATATTACGTACAAAGCGCATGTGTTCAAGAGTTTGTTCAAGAGAGTGGGAGAATATCATAACGTGGGTATTAGGTTTGTATGCCGCTAACCATAAGGCATACATCATAAAGAAAACAGATTTTCCGTGGTCTCTCGACGCCTTAACGCAAAAATACTGAGATTCCTCTAATCCTTCTTTCCAAGATTCGTGATGGTGATTATACAAGAAACCTAGCATATCTACAAAAAAGTACTTGAAGGATTTCTTAGACATCTCCATATCCATATTAAGAATGAAGGCATCCATTTCTTCCTTATTCTTACTCATGAATACTCCTGTCGTAAAGCATTCATTGGATGATAATTATTATCATCAAACCAATTTTGGTTTTCACTCTCCCGTCGTAAAGATTCCATAGCAGCATTAGTTGGTGATATTTGTTTTGGAGATGCAATTGTAGGTACAGATGTGTTATTGTCTTCTTGAGTGCCGGTAGTATTTCTTCTATCTAAACGTGAACCTAACCGACTTCCTAAGTTTGCGGCACCTCTTTCAGCCCCTCCTGAACCTAACCATCCGGTGTAAGCCCCGCTTGCAGTCGCGCTCAAAGCACCCGGCTCTCCACTTGCAGTAGTATTGTAAAATGAGTTTACTGCCCCAAGACCCGCCAATCCGTATCTAGCCAAATGACCATATTTATCCCCAAATTGAGCAAATCTATTTTGATAAGAACCTTGTGGACCGTATTCTCCTGTGCCGCTTATTTGTTTACCTTTATCATCAAATCGCGCAGGTCCGAAAGATGCCGCATCGGGGCGATTTCCACTACCGGGTGTTAGCATAACTTGTGGTCCAGCAGTACTCAGTGCAACCTGAGCCTGAGAAGTTGAAGGAAAGGCTGACGTAGATGCTTCTTTTCTAATAACGTAAACTTTACCCATTTAGACACCCCCGAATGAAACCTTGACCACTTTAACTACTCTATCGGAATAGCCGTATGTCTTAGATATTCTTTCCCAATCGCCCTTAGTGTTTAATATTGTACTAACATCCATAGATGTAATGTTTAACATTTTTGCTAAGTAAAGAATGTCTGTAATAGAATCTACGCTTAAGTTATTAGAAGGTAAATGTTTGATAATATTGTCATCTTTTCGTGCATCTTCTATTTGTAGTATTTCTACCGCTTTGATTAGTCTATCCATGGCGGCATTATGCCCATCTTTACTTTTAGTAGGATAGTCAGAAAGAAAACGTTGGTAGGGGTCACCCATATTTTGTTGAAACTCTCGTTGTCTCTGAGAAGATACTACACCAACTGGTGGTACTTGGTTTTCTCCGGGGTAAAGCACTTGCGCTTGCTGAGGGTGGTATTGCGGTTGAGGTAATCTAGACATTACATTTTGTACTGTTTCAGGAGGCGCATAACCAAACTTTGCTCTCATTTGTTGGTCAGGAGTTATTTTTTTATTTGCAATTAATTGACGAAAATGGTCTGTATTTGGGTCTACTTGAAATTGCGCTCTTCTTGCAGCATCGCTTAGTGGTGGTGGCGCACCACTAGTTGCAGCCGGAGGTGCACCGCCGGTGGGTGCAACAGGTGCACCGGATATACCTTTTTCGTTACCCGCTCTAGGTTTTAACGTACTTTCTTCGGGTTGCATAGATGCACCCACAGGTGTCATAGAGGATGACATGTCTGAATATCTAATATGTTCGGGTACACCTAATTGCCCTCTATCTTCGTGTGTACCTCCCTGAATTATATTATCTACAATTGGTTGTAGTTGTTGTAATTCTTCTTGTGAAGGTATTTCTTTTCTTTCATGTCCCCCTGCTATGGAATGAGTGTGGAATAAATGGTCTAGCATCATTTTTACATTAGGGGCAGCCGCTCTTGTTTCGGGAGTATCATATAATCTAACATTCGCCGCTTGTAAATCCTCAGGTGATAAATCATCTTCTGTGTGATTAATTCCCTGAGATGCCGCAAGCACAACATTACTCCATGCATCTTTTGCTCTATTATGATGACCAATTTTTCCATTCAACTGATGTTCTACACCAATCCTATCGCTATGACTCATAAAATGGTCAAGTCCTTTTCCTTCTTCTGCCGAATCTCCATATCTTTGTCCGTATAGATGATTCATTCTACCAACAGTAGAGCCGCCTTGTTTTATATTTCCATCGGCATCAAAGGTCGGTCTTCTATTTTCACCATAAACTGCTTGAAATGCTGGGAACTGAGATAAGTAGTTGGCCGCTTCTATTTGCCCTTCACGTGTTTGCAATAATGCTTTTAGGGGTTTACCGTTTATTTCACCGGGTATATTTGCTAAATGTTTCATAGCGCCTGAACTATCTACTACTAAATTACTCATAGCAGCATCTCTATCTACACCACTCGCTTGAGCCATATGGTGTAGAAAACTATTAACTGTTTTTTGTCTTATTTGTCTTCTTGCATTAGGTGCTGCATCACTTTGAGGAATATAGTAAACGTTAGGATAGTGATGGGCTACTCCCCAAGATGAAATATTTTGAAAGGCTCTACTATCGGGCATTCTCCCACCCCATTTTGCCGCTTGATTACTTTGTATTCTACCGTCTTGCATTTTACCGGAATCGACTGCTTGTGCTCCAAACTGCATTCCGCCTTCTCCATCAGGAACTAAATGTAATCTATGTGGTTTTACGTAAGGTTTCTTTACCCAACTATGTTTTTGCGGATTAGGATGACCTAGTTGGGTCATAACTTCTCCAAGTTGATTATTAAAAGGTACAGCATAAGATTCTAAAAATGTACCAAATCTATGTTTATCACCGTGGCTGTTTGTATAATTTGTAATTAAATTACCATCTTGAGTGTAATTACTTCTCACTCTATGGTCTTGTTCCTGTAATGGTGCTAAATGCATTTTTCTCCAAGCAACACTATCTACGTTAGGTAAATGGTTGTCTTCTTTATGGTCTTGATTATGCATATCTATGGCTTTTTGAATTACATCTTTTGCTGGCGTTTTTATTCCATGTTCTAACAAAGAGTCCCCAACTGCACGTATTATTCCGTCAATACCATGCATGTGTTCTCCGCCGGATTCATCAGCGTATATTTTCTCTCCATGCATACCTATTTTCCAATCGCCCGGATATACATGACCTACGCCCGGAATACCTGATTCATTTTCTCCATGAGCGCCAGTGTGAGCAAACGCCGGAATATCCATTCCGTCAGGGTCAGAATTATGCGCTTCATGTGGAGGAAATCTTAGGTTTTGTAATTGACCAGCAAATAAATTATAATTACCATCGCCCTTTCTAAGTAAAAGAGATTTCATAATTATAGTAGATTTAATCATGGAGTTCTACCGCCTCGACTTGTTAAGTGGTCTAGAGGGTTGATTCCAAAAGTACGAGGGTCATTAGTTGCATCTTCCGTTGCACCTTCCGGCCTAGTAGTTTCTTTAGTGGGTGCATTATTGTGCGCTGGTAAATTACTAGCAGAACCTACGTTTGAATCACCCTTACCTTTTTTCTTGCTTTCTTTTCTTTTTATCGCTCTTCGAGCATCGTTGACGAGTTGGCGAAGTTCGGCCATGTCATAGTATGATAGTCCCCGTTTTTGTAATTCGCTACCTTCACCAACTTCACTAGTCATCACAGGTGCTCCTTGTGTAGAAGAAGTAGGTAATCTAGGTCTGTAAGTTGGACTCTGACCGGACATACCTTGAACACCAACGCCCATTCTTGGTTGCGACATTACGGGTGGACTAGGTATACTAGGTGATGGTAATGTAGCCCTGCGCGGTGAAGATGGGGGCATTAGCGGTGGTGGTCTAATAGACCTAAGTGCAGGTCTTCTCATTTGTTGCGCTTGTCCGGGTAGTAAACTTTGCAATGTACCGCCACCAGTCAAACCTGCTTTGTAAGAACGTGCACCGAATCTAGATGGTGTGGATGAAACGGTTCGTATGTTACCTAAACGCTTTCGTGCCTCAGATTGACCGAGGTATTGTCTATATCTTTGTACATCTTTAGACATGGGTTGTTTAGTTTTCACACCCCTGTGTGACATTTCGACAGCAAGATGTGCTCTACTTAATCCTGTTTTCTTCCCACCTGCAATACCACGCATTCTTGCTTTCGCTCTTCTAGATGTAGCACTGCCCGGTGTCATTCCGCCCGGTGGTCTCTTGAACTCACCAGTTGAGGGACGCCATTTCTTCTGCCTTTCTTTATGTGCTTTTCTTGCTTTTGCCCCTTTCCCTCTTTTTGGCTTTTTACCTACAAAGCCCTGTCTCTCGTTTTTGAGTAATTGAAATGCTATTTCCATAGGCTCTCCCATAGCAAAGTTTTGCCCTCCAGCAAAACCCGGACCTTTAGCCTGATTTGCTAAACTTGTAAGTGCGCCGTAATTACCCGGAGTGCCAGTCATCAAAGATGGCTCTAATTCATTATCAAACTTAGTGGGTTGTAAATCTTCATCTTTTTCTTCAATAGCAGGTAAATCAGCAGTTGTAATAGAAAGATGTTTTAATTCTCTCATTTCTTTTACTCTATCTTTACGCTCTTGTTTTTTACGGTCAATACGAGCATCACGATGTTCTGCATCTTCTCCTCCGTATCCACCTTCTTCTTCGTGATTTGCGTGGAACATGTGAGAAGATTCACTTCTCGGCCCATACATTCGAGTATCGCTACCCGTACTTGTCATACCTGATTTTAGAATACGCACAGGTTTACTCATGTTGAACCCCCGCAAAATTAAATGATGCTAACATAACAAGTTTTCCAAGGTTATGATAAAACATTGGAATAGTAGACGGTGTAGTAAACTTTGTACCCATTTCTTCACAATGTTCTAAGTAATTGTAACAACTGTGACGTATTTGTTCTCTTAATGGTAAAACAATCTCAGGCTCATCAGTATCATCTAATTGTTTTACACAGTCTATAATATGCATTAAACTGTCCTCATTTACTAAAACGTTAGCCTCTTTGAATGCGTGGTATCTAAAACGTTCTGTTACTTTGACACAATAATCAAAAAACAAAGGGTATTGCGATTTATCCATATTTTCACCTGATAAGAATGAAAGATACCCCGGATGCTGCGTTTGCATTAAATCAACCACAGGTATCATAGCACTTCCTCCATCTCTGCCTGTAATTTACTTTTAATTCTCTTCCAACTATCAGGACTTTCTTTCGCAAGTTCAACTTTTAGAATATTGATAGTTTGATTAACTTGTGTACCGTCTGTTTGTGTACCCCATTTATCTTGAAAGCCAGTTAAATCTTTTATTGATTCTCTTACTTCTTTATGTAAAGTAACTGCATTTCTTACAAAACCTTCTTCATGCACACTACCTTCTTCCATCAATTCAGATAATTTATTGTTTAATTTTTCAACATTGCTTCTCAAAACAGTTATTTCATTCCCAACCGTAATTGCGACCTCAGTTGCTGCTGACCTTTGAACCAACGGCTGAAAGTGATGTTTCATGTGATGATACACAGTAGTCTCCTTAATATCTAGTTCTTCTGCAATTAATTCAGATTGAGTACCGTCAGAGAAAAATCGATTTTCATATTCGGCTCTATTCTCACTTGAACAAATAAGGCAAGAAGGGTTTGCAGCCATGTGGTATTGACCCATGTGATTACGGTAATGTCGGTCAGCAGTATTAGCCCTCCAACTCATATCTTTATCTAACTGTTCACAGGATATTTCGCCACTTTTAATGGCTTCCTCTAATACACTTCTGTCTTCACTTTGACAGAAGGCACAGGAACGTTTCATAACTGGCTCTCGCTCAACCATGTGTAACCGGAATACTATGTGGTTAATCAGGGTTGCTTAGATAAACCGTGTTATTCTCTGATATATAGAGGTCAAGAGTATAAAGGAAAGAAATACTCCTACCATATACATTGACATTTCTGATTGGCTGATGTCAGCATTCTTGAATATTAAAATCCCCATGAATACGAGTATAGCACTGATAAGTTGTACCATTACCATATCTACTATAACTTCTCTTTTTGGTGCAAGCATGTGCATTGACATATCTGCTATTTGTCTAGGTACTGGCACACCGAAATTATTACCACCCATCATTATACTCTACCTCCTGTGAGGAAATTACGGAAAAATGTTCCACCGCCTTGTGCTACATTATTTATTAATCCGGGGTCTGCTAATGCATTTGTTAATTGACTTTGTAACATACTTTGTTGAGCATTTTGCATCGTTTGCTGTCTCTGCGCATCTGCTTGTGTCACAGTTTGATTTACCATATTAGTCATAGAGTTCATTTGCGACATTACATTTTCAGAACTCATAGTCTGTAAGTCAGTTGGTAAACTAGCGACATCTAATTTGAATACTCCATTCTCTTCATCGAAAGTGTAATTAGCATTTTTCAACACATTTAGTAAAGAAAAAGTGTTTATCTGACTAATAACATCTAACAGCATAGGAAATAATTGCGATTGCAGAAATCTTTCCACAGGATAAGAAGTGTTTAACATTGTTAACAAAATCTCTGTATCGCTAGGTGGCATAATGGCTTGTTGATTGTAAGGGTCTTGTCCAGTAGCACCAGCCCATAACGAACTAGCCGCATTTGGTTGTTGTGGTTGTTGATACCATTGTTGAGGTGGAGCAGTATATCCACTACCGTAATTTGCGTTAGGTGCACCTGTTTGACTTAAGTTTAATGCGCTAGATGCAGGTTGTTGATTGTTCCAATTCATTGTCATTGCATTCCCTCCATTACTGCTTCCGGTATCGTCGGAGCAGGGTTAAGGACTTGAGCCTGTTGGTTTAGAATATCTTGGAATGCAACGTTAGGTGTAGCCATATCTCTAAGTTCTTTTTGGAACATTCTCATATCGAAAGTAATTGTTGTAATATCGTTATCTCCACTAACTGGATTAACGTAATGTTGCATTGTAATACCTTTACTTGTTCTCACATCTGCTGAAATCTCAGCAAAGAAAGGCTCGTATTTAGTAATCATAGGATGCACTGGTCCAATTTGCCCAGCAGTGAGAGTAGAAACTGGTACAGTAACTATACTGACTCCTCTTTTTATTTTGTCACGAAATCGACTAGGTTTCATTTCATCTTCAACATCTTGTTGTTCTTCCCATTTACAAAGTAGATGATACAGATGAAGGTGTTCAGGACAATAAGTCCCTCTCATTTTACGACCACTCGTTACTCCCTCTCTTGCTATAAATGCTTCCGGTTCACCTGTAACTGGATTTTGCCAGTACATATCCCATAGAGTTTTACCAGTATCTTCATCACTTATTCTAGAATACAAATTATCATGTTGAATTAATTCTTTTACATTACAACCGTCTACACAACATACAGCAGTGTCTTTGTTATACATATATTTACTATGACGAAATAATCTACGAGGGTCGAATATAGAACGTTTTGTTGGGCTTAATAATTTGTAAGCCTGACGAATATCTTGTTTTCTTGCTTTATACGGATTGGCATGTCTTGATGGATAAAAGTTAACTTTAGGCACTTCTATATTTTTTTCTACTGACATTCTTTGCATTTGTTGTTGAGCAGATTGTTGCTCTAGTAGCGCAGCGTGAGTAAATTGTGGATTTCCTTGTTGTGATAATGCCATTAATGTAGCGTCATTCATTTGGCCCAAATTAGGCATTTGTTGATTATAGAAAGGATTCATACCCATTACCATACATATCACTCCTGTGGGCTTACTAAAATAGACATTTCCCCATCTTTAACTTCTAGTGACCATACTATTTTAGAGCCAGCAGATAAACCAAACTGTTCTACAATCCACATAGGAATAGTACTTCTGAGAGAATTACTAGAGCCTCCTGTGGAGACTAAGGCTGTTGTCGACGTGCCCTTACCCATGTCTCTCGCACACCCTACTCATCTAAAAGGTCACTGTTGAGGTCAGTAATCAATCATCTCTAATAATGTATTTTCAACATTCCAACCTATACGTGTCGCCATAAAGGAACGACGAGTCGGTATACCTGCTTTTTGCAATCTAATTAGGTCTTCTCTAAAAGGGTCAAATATTTTATGTTCGCCGATTCTACCCTCTCTCCATAACTGTGCGGCTTTGTTGTCAAAGTACCTATCTGCTTTGTTAGCAACTAAGAGTATCATTTTAGGAACGTACTTTTTTCCTTTTCTCCAACTTTTCCAATTTCTATATCTATAATTTCTTTCAATTACATTATCTACTAGAAAACGAAAGCCGCCTATTTGTTGTAGTGCTTCATCTCCACCTTTGAATGCTCTATCATCAAACATAAATATAACATATTCACATTGTCGATTAACCATATCGTCAACCCAAAGATTCCAAAATCTTTCTTCTCCACCTATATCGGCGGAATGAATAACTCTTCTTTCTCCTTCCCAACGCACTCTTTTACGTGTAGGTTTAGGTAAAATATAACGAGTTATTAATTTGAAATGTTTAGTTCTTTCGTGTTCAGGTATTTCTTCCATTTCACCCGGCGTAGTCATATATTTGTCTAAAGTAGTTTTACCTACCATAGATGCGCCATATATTCCCACTCTTCTAGATTTCCAATTGTTGTAGGCTTGTTTACCATATAGGGCTACACCCACTAATATACTGCCACTTGCCGCTACCATAGAACATCAACTAAACTTGTCTGTTAGCCAAGTTCCGAAGTCTGCTACTTTTTGATATACCCACTCGACCGTCATTTCCCATAAGTTCCAATCTGTATTTGCTTCCATCGCAGAAACAGCCATTGCTGCGCCGACAGAACATATTATTGTTCTAATCCAACCTAATCCCCATTCATAGGTATTGTCTACTGTATTTGCTAAATGCATAGCACGAAGTGTTTCTTCAACCGAGTCATCTCCAACATTGCGAAAAATACGCAAAGGGGAAGGAATTAATTGTCCGGGTAACACCATCTTGGTTTACCACACTATACTCTATATCTTAAATCCGGCGTACCATCTTTCTTTAATCGCTGGTTTGAAGTGTTATGCGTTGGCGTCCCGTCTATTGGTGGAATAGGTAATGTTCGTGGTGGTAGGTTCGATTGCCCAGCCATAGCATCAACTGCTCTTTGTGTATTAGATAATCCTAGATTCATCGGCGCCTCATTTTTTGCAGAATGAGTAGGTACTCCAAATGGATTAGCGGTATTATGGAAATCGCCAGCGACACCATCAGATATATTACTACCATTAAAGAACTGACTATTTTGCATTATTCTAGTAGGGTCTTCTTGCATTAAACGTAATTCTTGTTCTAACTGAAATTCCATTTGTCTTAATTCTAAGTCTGCTCTACGTTGGTCAAAACCCATTTGCTGTTGTCTATACATATTTTGTCTGTTTCTTTGCATTTCAGCAACTTCTACTTTTTCTTTCATAGATTGTTCAAAGAACATTTTGAATAAATAATAGGCTATTGTTTGTACTGCAAGCGCACCCATAGCATACGTCATTCCATTAATAGTAGAATTAGCATTAGAACCTGTGGGTAACCATAGCCCTGAACTATACACTCCTACCGCTATTCCAACTAACGCGGATTGAGACAAAATTAGCCCCGTCATTTTCATTTCATTTGTATCTCCGATGTCTCTACTCATACTGTGACCTCGCTTTAGCCCACGGTGGGGGTCATCTTAAGGGTTATCTGTCCGAATATTCTAATGTCTTGTATATACATAAAGAATAATATGTACTATTGTATAGATGAATACTCGGAATTATCGGAATTATGCTCTATTGAGAATCTCTAGTGCTTTCTCTTAACCTGCTTAACTGCTCCTTTATGTGGGCTATTCTTTCATCTGTTGAGAAGCGGCCACCGGAAGTATCGAGAAAACCTCTCATCTCTTCATAATAGTCGGGGTCTTCCTCGTAATCAGCCAAGAGTTGCTCTACATCTTTAGCAGTCTTCTCACGACTCTGAATCTCATGGGGCAGATTTCTCGCTATCCCAACCATAGTAGTCTCCGGGTCGCTATCCAAATGGTGCATCTGCTCGGTTTCGGGGGCTACTCTGATTTGTGGGATGCCGCCTCTCATGCTAGAAGCGTTCACATCAGAACCCATGAGTGCATATTCCAAGGCCTCGTCATAACTCATAGGCCAATAACCCGTATCGGGGTTGCCTTCCTTACCACCTTGATACAACACATCCCTAACTTCACCATCAATATCGTATGGTGCTTTGAGCAAAGCCCACGCTTGGTCGAAGGGGTTCATTAACAATTCCACCGCTTAAGAGCAGCACCTTTTGGGGTAAGTTTCCCACCCTTGCTTGTTGGACCTTTACTTCCACCCATTCTTGCACAGAAAGACTTTCTTCTGTTTGCTGCTTTACTACCGGGTTTTAGAGAACTTGGTTTTTTAGTAACAGGTCTTTTCAAGTTTGCACCTGTTTCTCTTTTTGCTTTGGCTCGACCTTTTGCATTTAGACCGCCACTTCTGCTATGTCTGTTCGGGTTGTAACCATGAAATGGCTTTTCCGCTTTCTCAAAAATAGAATCTAACAATGCTACTGACGCTTGTTGCATCGGTGTACAACAGTCGCATGTGTCGAATCCCATAGTCACCGTAACACACCCACCATCTTAACAATTGTTGGTTTTCCACCCACACCTTGTTTTTTTGCACGTTTTCTTTTTGTAGCCGCTTGCTTCTGACCTGATGACATAGAACCTGATGTCTTAGGTGTTTTACTTGAAACCTTGATTGATGGTCTGCATTTAGGATAACCTTTGCTAGACTTATTCCCTTTACTTCTACCACATGGTGGATGCTTACCATCTTTAGTACGCGACACATCTACCCATTTTTCTTTGAACCAGCGATTTAGGTTCTTTACTACAAGAGTATCGTGACAAGTACATCGTGTCATAGAACTCCTACCATTTTCTTAATGCTCTTTTGTTTATCCATCAATGCATAACAAGGACACTTAGGAGAAGATGCTGAACATTGATTACCCTCAATCATACAAACGCAAGGCGTTTTACTAGTAGCACCACAGCAGCATTTGTCTTTTTTAAGTTTCATTTCTTTTTCTTCCCCTTAAACTTACCACGACAATATTGTACAGCCCACCCGTTTGCATACGCAGACGGGTAAACATCGAACTTTTTCTTAGCGGCTGCTTTTCCAGCAGGGCATAATTTTTTCCAAACCGCATCCATACCAACACAATGACCACATTCACAACTCATTTTTTCACCTTGACCCTGCGGAGTGTGCCTTTATTTTTGAAATGCCTTGCTCTATTTGAGTGTGCACTCTCTAAAGTTAGTTTTCCACCTTGCGTGTGGCTGACATCTTTACCACCTTTTCCGTATATACCTCGCTTCCTACGCTCTGTGTTTAATTGCTCACGGTACTTTACACGCTTTGGGTCTTTTTGATATTGTTTGTCATACTCTAATTTGTGAGCAAATGCTGCTGGCGACTTGCGCTCTTTGAGCAACTGGAAGGCTATTTCCATTGGTTCGCCTGTTAATTTATCTTGAAAATTATTTGAAAATCTCGGATATGACTCTGCTAATTCCCCATGGATTTGTGCACGTTTCTCACTTGCCCTAATTTTTCTTTCTCTAAATAATTTTCCCTGCTCTTCACTCCCTTCAGGGGCATTTTCTAAACTTTGTTTGAGTTCTGAATAAGACATTAGTCCTAATGGTCGAGAGGGTTCTTGCGGTTCTTTCCATGGGGAATTAGCAGGGTTATATCCGGTGTCGTCTATATACCCGTCAGGGTAAGAATCCTTGAGCAACCGGAAGGCTATGTTCATTGGACTTCCTTTTGTTAACTCATGGATTTCTTCAGGGGTTTTATCGTATAATGATTCTTGAAATTCTTGAAACTCATCATCATTCATATCTTCTATTTTTTTAGTTGGTTCCCTTGATTCACCCCAAGGTACTGGTTTGTCATTCCACCTACTAATTCGTCCTTTTTCACTAGAACGTCTATTAGGACCAAGGTCAGGAGTGCCCATCTCTCTCGTTTGATGTATATAATGGTCGCGTAATGGTACTTCAACAAGGCTTTCGCGTGGAATATCTTTGTCGTGTTCGATAAACGCTTCTGCTAAATCTTCTTGCGCTTCATCACTATCTCTTCTGTGTACTTTACCATATTTATCAAGATTTCCACGAATGTAAACTAACTTTTCGTGGTTGTTATGAGTGTATAAATTACGAATATCTCCGACAGTATTTTTTGCAGCCCAAGTTCCAGCCTTTGCATTTTTCAAATCAGCAAAATGTTTTTTACCGCGAGGGTTATACTTACCATCTTCATATTTACCGGACATATAATATCTTGAACCCGATTTGGGGTCTTTACTCCATCGTGAGTCGGGGTCATTCCAAACAGGGTCATCATCATGGGGTATTTCGGGAATCCTTTGTGGAAGTCTTGGGTCACCTCCTTCAAAGTTTTTATTAGAAGCATCTTGTGGTACGGCTTGACCTGCCTTTCGATGATTTGATTGTACACGAATAGCCGTAACAGGTTCTACACCTTTCCAACCGGTCGTTTCGTCTATTCTTGGGTCAAATTGTGGTATCGTGGTTTGATAATTATTATCTATTGTAGGTCTTTTTCTTTCTTCATCTTCATCAGCATTACCATATAAACTATCAGTAGACGACCAATCACTTTTCAAATAGTTCCAAGATTTGTTAAATGCCATTCTAAATCCATCCTGATGTCCTCTTTGATTGCTGTGTCTTAGGTTGTGACGTAGGTTGAGGTGGATTGGCTTGCATATTTTTGCGTGCATCAGCATTTCTAGCCATCATCATGTCTTGTAGAGTCATAAAGCGACCTGAACCGGGGGGATATTCGTGCATATCAAT
>Ga0209337_1000486_pt1 | contig 32062 bp, 34 predicted proteins | sample LinPmetageLP53_FD_184044 | JGI IMG/M metagenome (GOLD analysis project Ga0209337, IMG submission 184044) | Marine viral communities from the Pacific Ocean - LP-53 (SPAdes) (version 2) | ecosystem: Environmental > Aquatic > Marine > Oceanic | place: Pacific Ocean | collected 2010-02-08 | reverse complement strand
TATCTGGAGTATCTGTTAAGGAAGTGAAGGTACTAGTTTTTGCACTAGCACGTCCACTCATTGTTTGTTGTGACATATTATCCGCCTGCGTATGGGTCTACTGTTTTCCACTCACCGTCTATAAAAAATAGATCAAGCCAGCAATGGGCTACATCTAGTATTAAATTATCAAAACCATCTATTTTTTGCCCTGTTTGAGCCTGCAATATTACATTGTATGAGCCGAATTTGTAATTAATATCAGATATAAATACTCTAAATCCAGTTTGTCCAGTAGGTAGTATTAGCTGATTATTACCAAGTATACTTTCGTCTGGTTTAACTAAGTAAGCTTTACCATCTTCTAACACTTTGAATCCCGATGTAAGACTGACTAACTCAGGTGTTAATCCTCCACCGATGCCTTCAGGGATTTGAGAGAGAGGAACCGTGCCATTACCATCTAGTGTAGCCACGCCGCCTGCTGTAGCTAAGCTAGTTGTTGGTATTTTACCAGAAAGTGCGTCAATTAAATCTTCCTGATCTTCAAGATCACCATCAACATGACCCCAAACCGCAGTTTGATCTGTTAGCTGTACGTAAGTAGAACCTGACCATCTATACATGTAACCAGTGTCGATAGCAACATAGATTTTATCGGCTGCGCCTGTGCCTGGAAACGCTGCAAAGCTAGGGTATTCTTCAATGTCAGAAACATACGAAGGAAGTTGTGAAGTATTTACTTTTCCTTGGTCATCTAAAGTTGCAACACCATTAGCAACGCCCTTTTCACTAGATTCTATCTTACCATCTAATTCTAGCTGAGTTGCATTGGAAACTGGTTTATTAGCATCACTAGTATTATCAACATTATTAAGACCTACAGCACCTTTATTTAAGTTCTGGAATGTCTTATCACCACGATAGTATTGAGCTGACGTTCCTGCTGTTATTGTCGGTTCTTTGCCTGCAATGTTAGTAGTGTTTGTACCTATTTGATCTAGTTGTGATTGCGTTGCGAACCTATGAATACTAGTAGAATCATCTATATCATCAGCATCGTAATCACCAAACTGACTAGTAACTTCTCCAGTTCTACCAAATACTGAATCTACTGGAGCGTCAGGTACTTCAGGTAAAGAAACCCACGTTCTATTACCACTAGCATCAGAGCTAAGAATATCACCATTAGTCGATGGATTACCTAAGTTATCTTCTTTACTTAATAATCCTTGATTAATCAGTAAAATATCGTCTTCAATATCATCAACAGCTTCATCTAATGAAGGTAGCTGTCCAATATAATATTGGTCATCTGCGCTAACAAACTTATGGTCACTAGCAGAATCGTCCAGGTCATCAGGATTAATAGTAACAATACCTTGTTTGCCATTAACACTTATAACTCCTGAATCTCCACCTTCGCTAGTAACACTAATCCATGATCTGTTACCATTTGTGTCGGATGTCAACACATAGCCATCTTCAGCAGGCGTACCTAGAGAGTCTTCTTTAGTAGCGATATCTGAAGTATTATTTGCTATAGCAGAAGTATTAAAAATAATACTACTTTCATGACTAGCAATTTGATTAAGCTCTGATTGTGTCGCAAATTTATGCGCAGTAGATGTATCATCTAAGCTATCGGGTGTAATTACTACAGTACCAGTTTGCCCATTGACTGATGCAACTGCACCATCGCCGCCACCGCCCGAAGGTTGAGGAATCCAAGATCTAGAACCAGTGGTAGTTGAAGCTAGTATGTAGCCGTCAACTAGCGGATTGCCTAGATCATTCTCTTTGCTATCGACTTCACCAATTTTGGATTTTTCTGATGAACTAATATATAGATCATCGCCAGATTCATTAATATCTGTAGTGCTTAAAACAACGCTACCAGTTTTGCCATTAACGCTATCAACAGCACCGCCACCCCCACCGCTGCTTACAACTCTATCGCTTAAATTCTGTATAGTCATTCTTATCCCTCGTTAATATGGGTCTTGAGTTTTAAACTCGTCGTCTTCAGTTGAATATAAAAAAGTCATCCAAGCATGTTTTACATTCATACGAATACCAGTGTATCCATCTATGTCTCCATAAACTGTAACAGGGTATTGGTCAAACTTAAGATTAGAGTCTACAATTGTTAGTGAACAGCCATCGGAGCCACTAGGCAATTGTACTATATTATTGGCTGGATTGACTTCATCTGCCTTTATTAGATATATTTTATTTTTTTCAAGCGTAGGGTAGTAATCCGTACTTAGGTCTAAATCGCATATTTCAGGCGCATTATAGCTACCGCCTCCAGATCCACCAGCAGCACCAGCATAAGGGTCTTGAGTTTTCCATTCAGAATCACCATCGTGGTAGTAAAATTCTATCCATGAGTGGTCTACATCCATTCTAATGCCAGTAAAACCATCAACAGCGCCCATTACAGTCACAGGGTAGCTTGAAAAGCTAGAGTCAATGTCAAGTATAAGAAGCTTGTCTTTAGACTCCCCAGAAGGCAGGTAGAGCGTGTTATTACTAGAATTACTAGTGTCAGGCTTAATTAGATATGCTTTGCCGTTTTCTAAATTTATATTTGGAGTAAGACTTAGGTCAACTTCTACAGGACTAAGGCCACCGCCTTCGACAGTACCACCGCCACCGCTAGGCACATCACTAGGCTTCCAAAGCTGCGCAACAGCATCCCATACTAACATTTGACCATCTTCCAGGCCTGTTAAGTCTACATCTACTAAGTCGCTTACAGATTGTGCAGATAGATTAGTTATATTACCTGCGCTGTCCATTTTTTTAAAAAAGCCTTCAGGCGACAACCATAGATAGTAACTCCCCATAGGAGGGAATAGACTAGGGTTGTCAGACATAGGAAGTCTAATCTTACCATTTTCTGCCATTAGATTTTTACCTCTAAATTGTTATGTATTAAATATACCATTCTTCGCATCTTATGACATCATTATTAGCGTCTTTATGGACTACCGATCTGGTTTTTGCAGGCCAAACATTGTCAGAACGAACAGAGTCTTTAAACGAGGAAAGAAGGCCAAAAAGCTGTTCAGCTAAAGACATTTGGGTGCCTGTACTGTTTACTTTATCGTTTTCAAAATCAAAGTTAATTATGAAATTTTTTCCAGAATCTTTTTTGACTTCAAGCTCAACAAATAGAAGAGAAGCTTGCTCAGAAATATCGCTAAATATAGCTCTAGTTATTTTTGTGTTCATAAATTTTCCTTTATTAGTATAAGGAAACTATATCAAAACAAAGAAAAAACTACCAGCCTTCGTGACTGGTAGCTTATTACTAGTAACCGTTAGCCAACGATTATTACTTTTGAGTCGGCAGCGTTCACAGTCGCTTTCAACTTTAAAGTATTCGCTGTTAATAACGTAACCTCAACATCCATCATCTTATCACTTGAGTCGTAGCAAGATAGAGTCACGTACTTGTTACCAAGATTGTGTGTAATAGTTAAGTCAGTTCCAGCCACTAGATCAACATCTTCAGAACTCATTCTCATGTATGTTCTGCCATCTATGTAAGCCTTAACAGTATCAGCTCTAGCTACTTGGTTAGAACCACATGCACTAAAGTCAGAACAAACAGCAGAACTATTGAAGTGTGAAAAGTCTATCGCTTGAGCAGTCACATGTTCAGAATCTACAGCGTCATCAGCAATCTTTGCGCCAGTAACACAGTCAGCAGCTAATTTAGCTGTAGCAACACCTAAGTCTTTTAGTTGTAGGTTATTAGAAGCGTTAATTTCGATTCCAACAGAATCAACTCTAACATCTACTGAACCATCGTCTTCACCATTAGTAGCTGCACCGTTATTTAAAGCTATGTCGCCGCCAGCAATAACCGCAGCAACGTCAGCATCTAATTTTTCAACAGCGTCTTGAAGATCGCCAGGACTAGATATTCTAGACCAAGAGTAAGTTTTAAGAGGAATATCGCCAGCATCAATTTGACCAGCGTCAGTACCGAAATCAACATGAGAAAGTTTAACACCAGCAGCCTTAACTCTCAAAGCATCAGAATCTACTTCTATTGAAGAGTCATCTACATTAACGTCAAAGTCGCCAGTAGCACTATCGTAAGCAAGCGCATCGCCACCTGAAAAGTATCCACGTACATTTGCAGGCGTAATGTCTGTTTGTAACCTAGTGAAATTGTTAGCATCTGTAGCATCAGACCCGCCATTATGTATGTATGATCTGTTAAGACTGTTAGCCGCATTAGCAAGAACTAAAACGTCGCCAGATTGTAATCCATGAGAAGAATTAGCTGTTAAATAAGCGGCCAATGTGCCGTGCGTCGAATCGACCGTTACATCGGTGATCGCTAATGACGAGATTGAGATTTTATTTGCTGCAATAGATAAGAAAGCTGTTGAGCCAGAATCTACTTCTAGCTGATTACTTTCCGCTGCTACTTCCAATTCTTGAAGAGCCGTTTTTAAGTCTGAACTGTCTGAAATTGTTGAACCAGTAAATGTGCCAAAGTGGCTTGCGTTCTCAGCTACACCTGAAAGGCTGATTAGGCTTGAGACATCTCCGTCAAGCTCTGAAAACTCGTCGTAACGAACGGCATGACCTGAAGCCGTTGCAGCAGGAAGTTGTAATATTTTGGAAGCAGACGAAAAGTCCAAGTCCACTAACTGTTTTTTAGTTGCCATTAGTATCACCCCTGATTAATGGTAGTTAATTGTTAATGGAATTATAACATATAAATTTTCCCAGAGACTAAAATGTTAGATTCTATCTTAGCTACTCTATTGCTAATGTGAGTCACCTTAAAGGCTAACTCTGTACCATCGTCACCTAGAAACTTAAATATTGGAAAAGTTTTAGCGTTATGAGTTATTAACTGTGTAAACACCCCATTAATATTACTTAAGGCGATGTCTCCAAACAACGAAACAGTATCGCTATGCGGCTCATGAAGAGCATATACCGTTCCTACCAATGGAATATTTGACTCTAAAACAATGTTATTTGTATTTAAGTGTCTTACATTGGGGTCAAGCTCTACACCACTTGGGTCAATAAACTTTAATATTGGAAAATAACCAAGCCTATGATTAATAACTTGTCTATAAACATCTCCTTGGTAAGCCATCCCAAAGCTACCTAAAGCTTTTAGTTCGGTATGCGTATGAAAATTACCGCCAGAGCCAAACTCTTCTATTCCATTATTTGTAGTTTCACCTAAAAGAACCCACTTACCATCAACAACCAATTCCCCATCTAAGTGGAATAGCCCAGAATTAATATTCTCTATGTTTTCAGGAATAGTTGCGCTTGTCTCTTCGGGAACAACGAATATATTGCCACCACCACCAGAACCGCTACCAGGCTCACCTTGTGGGCCTTGTGCGCCTGTATCGCCTTGCTCACCTTGCTCACCTTGAGGACCTTGTGGACCTTGAGGACCTTGAGGACCTTGTGGACCTTGCTCACCATTACCGCCACCACTATTCTCGTCGCAGCAATCGTCTATGTTAAAAGTTTTCATCAAAACCTCAGTACGGGCATCTTCTTAAAGCGACTTCAAAAGTCCCTGATTGAATACCATTTGGTTCAAAGATTAATCTAATATATCCAGCTACCAAAAAGCTGTCTGGTAGAGCAATTATACTGTGTTGTTGCTCTTCTGTCCCCTCCAGAGTTAAAACAACTGGCTCACACGAAACATAATCTTCCCACAAGTCAGGTACAATCGCAGCTTGCCATTTGAAAGTGCCTGCAAGACCATTAGACCATTGCACTTGAAAAGCAAGAGCCCTTGTAGAGTTTTCCATGTCATACACAGGAGATATAAATACTTCATCGCTTGCTTGTGTCTCAGGTATCCATTTTAAAAGTGTATTAGCCTTCATTAGTTAATCCTCATATAACAACTTACTCCGTATGACCTAGCTCTCAACCTACCTCTTGTTGGAGTAGAAATAGTTCTATTTACTGCTTCAGTACTTCTTATTAATGAAGAAGACAAAGAAGTGCTTGGAGTAATTTTATTTGCGCCTGAAAAAGTAACTACGTGGTCATTACTAATGAATCCAGTATTACCATAGAAGACGGCGTTACCGTCAGTTAAAATCGTTGCGTAATCAGAATCAAATTCAGGGATTATTCCATCTTCTCTTTCTTGACGAAAAGTAGCAAGGTCAGGACCTAAAATCGTGTATCCAGTAGGAGGTGCTTCAACAATATGGAAGTTATTAGAGTTTATTACACCAATTTCAACATTTGGCACACTATTTTCTCTCTGTGCTCTTCCTGTACCTACATAATGCTGATTAGGGAAAAGTTGTGGAGTTTCATTAAATGCGCTTTGGCTGTGTTCCTTTACTTTTATATTACTGAAATCCCAATTCTGTACCCATGAAACTTCATTACCTGCATTGTCAAAATACATATCAAAAGGAAGTTGAGCTACGGAATCGCTTAAAATTGTGTAAGAACTACTAGTTATACTTACGTCAGTCATTGTAGTATAAAGAGATCTTTTGTCTGGAACGGTACTTACGCCTGTAACTTCTTCGTATACTGAGCCAGTAATACTTCTACCATCACAAAGAACCCACTCCCCATTAGGTGAAACAGCAGAAAACTGCACCTCTGATAATACAGAATAAATTATAGTTCCTACAGGGGCAGAACTGACAGTTAGATATTCTAGCCATCTATAGATAAGGTTTTGTAAGTAGTTTACTATTTTTAAATTAGGTTTCTCAGCATAACCATCGGATAACTTTATCCAGCCGAATTTTTTCTTTTCTTCCCCATACGGCTGTTTAAGGGCTGCGGCATCTGTGGCCCATTTTATATTTTCAGTAGGTTTAGCCATATTAATTAACCCTTATAAAGATATTACATTGGTGACTCTGCAAAACGGTTTCTTCTGCGTAATTTATATTAACAGCTTTTAAATATGGATTAGGATTAGACAATGTTTTTTCAACTTCAAAATTTAAATTGCCCGTAGCGTTTGCAGTATATGTGTGTGTGTGACTTTGAACTTGTATTTTAATGTCACTTGCATTTGTAGCCTGTCCGTAACTCAAGCCATTTGCTAGCTCACCAGAATCCATGTCAGGTGATATTCTCTTAAATTCATCTTTTGTTTCCAAAAATAAAGCACTACCTGAAAAAAACAACTTCGACTCATAAGAGCTTAAAGGGACGTTTACATACTGTGAGTGAGTATCCGAGGTTCCTGTAATAAAGTCACCATCATAACTAACGCTGTCGCCACCTACTTGTATATCTAAGCTTCCTGTATCTACTGTTAAAACCATATTGTCAGTATACATATATTGATCTGACTCTGTAGCTACAGCACCCATATCTGGAATCGTTGTAGTTGTATTTTGGCCTGACATATACAGGTATTTGTATCTAAGGTCAGGGACCGTATTTCTCCCAGTCCTCTGAGCATAAAGAGTACCTGCACAAGAACGACCATCACAAGGCATCCAGATACCTGCTTGTAATGTATTAAACTGTGTCTCGGTAAGCGTTGTCTCTAGGTAAGTACCTACAGGGTCCCCACCATTTTGGGACAGCTCACGAATCCACAGGCCGACTTTATTAAACCAGCCGTTAGTGTGCTCTAACGTAGGCTTCTGAGCAACGCCTTCAGTAGTGCCATCGCTTGTCTTCCAACCATTTTCTGACATTGATATATCAGGATTTCTTTTTAATGCCGAGCTATCGTTAGCCCAGTCTGGATATTCACTAGGTTTCAGCAATTTAATTAATCCTTATAAAATAATTACAGCATCTAACTTTAGGGTTAAACTTGTTTAATTGGAAATCTCTTCTGTTGTTGTATACTTCTTTTACGTTTGTATCTGTAGTGACTGTTAAAGTAGGCGATGACATTGTTGAGTTCACATACTTACCTGTAAAACTATGAGAGTGAGATACGTTACCACTAAAATTAACAGGCCTTGTATCATCATTATTAGGGTCGTTGGTATCGCCTAGAAGCAATCTATATGTTGGTCCTGTGTTATGGTACATGCCGTTGTTTAGCTGTCTTTTTTGTAGATCTTGAATATTTCTAAATCCACTATATATATAGTCTCTTGCAAATGCCGTATTTGTTGTACCCGTAAAATTAACTCCAGATATATCAACTATTGATCTACCTAGCTCATACGCTTCATCACCCACTGGAGCTGTTAAAGTTACAGAATCAAGACTGGCATTGTCTTCTACTGTCTGTCCTGGGTAAAGTAAAGTTTCAACACTAGGGTCGGAGTTTTCACCCCCCATAATTAAAACATTACCTCTAGCATCGGGGATGTTGAGCTCTCCTGTAATAGCAGATAGTGCAGAGCCAGCTATAGATCTGCCATCCATAAGAACCCATTGGTTCTCATCACGTTCTTGGTAAAATTGATCTTCTGTTAAATCAGACCTAATAATCGTCCCTAAAGGATTACGTATTGAGCTTATATATTGAAGCCATTTATAAACTGCGTACTTCCATCCATTAGTATGCTGAAGAGTAGGCCTGTCGGGTCTACCTTCTGCTGTACCATCATTAGTGTCCCAGCCTCTTATTCTTTGGTTAGATGTGGCATCAAGTTTCAAAGAAGAAGGGTCATTAGCCCATTTGACATCATCTATTTGTAAAGTCATAATTCACCTAAACATTAAATATTGATAAACGGCCACCACCCTTAAGAGCATAACCTTCTTGTGGAGCATCATCATTGTCTTCTACAGTCTTGATTAAGTAATCAACATTACTAGTATCATCAACATTAAGCTCGGCTAATTGCTCAGTATTAAGAGCAGTTAATACTTGTGGCTGCCTGTTTCTAAATCCTACTGCGTAATCAAAAGATATATCTTTAAGTTTTATAGTCATCTTATAATAATCAGAAAACACTTCATAGCTACAAGAGTCAAAAGTCGTTAGATTTTCAAAAATCCATTGATTTTTAGTAGGTATTTCTGTGGATATAATACCAAAAGGATTATTTGTATTAAAATCATCTAAGTCACTATAAACAACACCATTGAATGTAGATTGCTGATAAGACATGAAATTGATTGTAGAAGTGTCATCAATCACAGTGCCACCAAATTCAATGTCAAGCTCAGGAGTTTTAACGTAAGGACCAAATCGGTCAGAAGCAGTAGCTAAAAGAACGTTTACTGTTGCGTAGCCTCCCTGTTGGTAATTTATAGTTGTATCGGAGTTAATATCCAAGAAAATATAATCATCTCGACCTGAAGAGTTTAATGTAAGCTTCAGCAAATTACCGCCTTTATCGACTACTTCGATATTGTCACCAGATATTCCAGCAAGACCAAGCTTGTTTTTAATTTTTGTTAAGAAGTTGTTGTAATCAAAAAGGTCACAATAAAAACGTAACACACTCCAGTATCCCCCATCAGGGTTGCTCTCTGTAGCTACTTCGATTCTATTAATTGAAGTCATTGCAGGTGCTAAAGGCCATATGTAGTCTAGTTGTTGAAACCCTGCGCTTTCCTGTTTAGACAGAGGAATGTCACTTTCTATAAGTCCGTTAGGGTTATTGATAGACCAACTAGAACTGTCTGTGACTTCAAAACCTTTAAACCTTGCAAGTGCTTGTCTAGGAGACATTTCAAGACCATTAAATTTAACTGTACCCATGTTAGAGCTTGTAAAGTAATCCCAAAATTGAATCATTACGCCTTGGTCTTTAAGCTCCATACCTAATCTATCGCCAAAAACACTTTGTTGTCTGTTAGTCTCTGAATCAATCTCTAATGCTAAGTTTGTTCTAGCAAGTTGCTGAATAGCTGCATAATCTTCTATATAGTTACTAGAAAAATTATCAGGGTTTTCATAAACATTATAAGTTTCGTATCTCCATTGCCAACGTGGTATATTGGTAAAGTTTGTTTTTAATATTCCATCAACATAGATGTCTACGTTAGCTGTTTCATTCATAGACTTTATAGGGAACTGTATTGAAGATATAAAGTCTGTATTATTTCCGAAATCTAGTTCTTGCATAGTAATTAACGTAGCGTTTAATTTTTTATTTACAAGAGTAATTTCATTTCCGTAAGGGCTAATAAATTTCATTTTAGCACCTTTAGCGTTACAAAACCTTTGCACGCCTAAATAAATATCACTGTACTTAGGTGAGGTAATATTATTGTAGACATTGACGTTCAGGTCGGCTGTACTTCCTGTGTCGTTAATACTACTGGATTCAATATATATATACATCGCTAGGTTAAACACCCCTGGGTACACTGCCTCTTCCGCTGCGGAGGCTAGAGGTAAAGGGACCGATATTTGACTTGTAGGGTTTCCATCAAGAGATCTAGAATTAATGGTTTTACTAGATGCCCAATCAAAGTTACCTGGCCTTATAATTCTATTTGTAGAGCCAGTCGTTCTTGTAAAGTCCAACCTGTTATTTTCGTTATCAAAAATTGTAAGTGTGTCACCTACATTAAAGTTGGATTCTAACTCTGCCTTAAAAACTTCTGCCTCCCCATAAGGTAGAAAGAAATTAATGCCTTTATATAAAGAGTTTTTATTTTCATTTGTATAGTAGGGCTCTACACGCTTTGCTATAGGTGGGAACTCTACATCTACTGGGTTGAAACCAATGGAAAAGCCATTAGGATTCTTAGCTAGAAAATCTGATGGCGATGAAAATATAGTAGCAGTGCCGCCAGAAAGAATATTACTGTACTTTACGTTTTCCCCATTTACCCACAAGTCAGAGCTACCACGGTTAAGATCAATACCGACTTTACAGATAAGTAATTTGCCTTTTATTTCAACTTCGTCATACGCATATAATGCCTTGAAAATCCATTGTTGGTCCCATTGATCTATAAAACCAAGATAATCACCTAAAGCTAGGGCCTGGTCAAAGTTTGCTTTTATAGCATTACGTGGAGCAGAATCATTGCCAAAATCTATTTCAAAAGCCGCCATAGCTCCCTTTGAATAGTTTCCTCCAACACCAGGATTTAATTTAGATCTAATGAAAGCCTGAGTCTGTCCTGAAGTTGAAGTAGAAGGAATAACATTACTCTGATTGACGATAGAAAAGCCAGAATCGCCAGATATGACTATCTCGCTAGGGTCTATTTCAAACTCATTGTATTGTGCAGTTTGTAATGGTTGTTGTATGATCGGTGGGTCTTGAAAGGACTCTGTCTCATAACCAATACGAGCACCAATAACGCCGTTGAACTCATTCATAACATCATCAATAAAGTCTTTACCGTTAAATTCAGAATCGTCAGCTATTGTTTTTGGCTGAATAATATCTAAAGAAGCTGTTCCTAAGTTATTATTCATATTGTATGTCATTCTTTCAGCAGTATCCAAAGAATTGTAAGGGGCAAATCTATAATTTTCCCAATATCCTGTAGCCGACCAAGAGCCAGCTATACAAGCAAATCCAAAAACATTTTGCTCAGGGTCAGTATCAAAACCAAAAATCGGTTCGTCATACTGGTTTGATACCGTATAACCAAGGAAACTAACTCCAACAGGCTTAGAAAGTCTCACAATATTTGCAATCAATTCTTTACCAAAAATATACTTAGGATTATCCACTTCAAAAGAGAATGAGCCATCACCGTTGTCATCAATGTAAACTCTGTCAGCTTGAAGAACATTTAATAATGTTTCTTGAATAGCTCTAGCCGTACCGTTAGAATTGTACGCCCCAACAATAGCGTATAGTAAAGCTCTAAAAGTTTCGTCGTCAGAAGGCCTAAAACCCTCTGCGTAAGGCTTTACGTCCGAATCTAGTAGATCAGCCCAGTAGTCTAGGTTAATGCCTTCAGCAGTGGCAAGGTCTAAATCTTCAGGCCAATCCCCAATAACGTCTTCTAGCTCTTTTAACTCTTCAAGAAACGCATCGGATAATCTATTAAAGTTTGTTGAATTTTGATATTGAGATAAATAGTTTTTCTTTGACTCAACAACGTGATCTATCTTTTCTAATTGTTTTACCATTTCAATTCCTTAATCGACCTGAATGAAAATTGACTCTGTTGTTACATAAGCATACTTATCTATTGGTAGAGGTATACTTGTCTCCGTGTATTCGTTAGCATCACTTGCATCGCTAGGTAATGTGCTAGACAACTTTATCTCAAGGTCAGCAATACCTATTGTTACGTTGACTGGGGTATACATAGAGTGCTCGTAAACTGTTCTTTGATATCCAGTATCTACTATTTCGTATCTATCTTCAAAATAAGCTATTAAGTTTTGCTTGATCTGGTCTTCAGCAGTGTCAGCTTGCCAGAAGTCAGGCACAGTAGTTAAGTCTATATGGATATAAACAAGTACGCCTTCTGGTCTAGAGAAAGGTATTGTTTCAAAAACATTATTTACGTTTAATGCTTGCCCTTCTTTTACAGCTCCAGCTCCAGCAGTAGATACCACACCTATACCTATAGGCTTTGAATTATAAATTGTCTGTGCAATACGGTCATTCATATCGTCATCAGAATCACAGTAAACTTCAAAACTATGAGCAGGCCTACCTTCTGAATCCGTGTTAGCTGTATCATTTTGTAATACAAAAACGTTTCTTACGTTTGGCAATGCCGCAACAGCAGACTTAATGCCTGAAGGTGTTACTTCGCCTACTTTTTGTAAGTCTTGCTTTCTTCTTATTCTTAACTGCGCATCAGTCTCCCTAGGAACACCAGGAACGCCAGGCTCTAAGTTAATACACGCACTAAAGTTTACATCAGAACTTATTACTTCTTTTACTGATAGAGCAGGGATAGACCTTCCTTGTGAGGAGTCGCCTGTAAATGTAATCGCAGTATCAGAAGAGTAGTAAGCGAAACAATCTAAGTCATCTCCATATCTCTTAAGAGAATTATCTAAAACTTCAGGCTTTTTGACAGCTAAGGTAGTATCAAGAAACTCTATAAGGATGTAACCGTAGTTTAATCCCCCAAGTACGTTTACGCCGTTATTGTCAGCAACTAGTTCCATATCTTCAAGGGCAGCTTTTATGGTAGATACATCGTCTTCAAAGCCTATTGTGATTTTATTTAAATCACTACCTTGCCACTTAAGTTGTACAGTGCCCTCGTCACAAGCATCATCTGGATAGATTATAATAAAATCTTCCCCGATGTTTACATCAACACCGCTTGAGAACTGCTCGGCATCTCCAACAATATTCTTACCGACAAGCTGGTTAGAACTAATCGCAACATTTGCATTGTCAGACATCATGTAACAGGAAACAAGGCTGAACTGAGCAGGTCTTCTGACTGTATTTGTGATAGATACTACTTGGTCTAAGTTATTACCTGATGCTAAGTCTGGGTAACGTGAGTTATAAGTAGCCTGTACTGCGTCCCATACCGACTCAATTTCAGTAGAAACAATGTCAGTAAGTTGGCCTAGCCTGGAGGTTGGAGACAAATCCATGTTTGTCACTTCGCCAGTTTGAGGGTCAATAGTACCAAAAGCTGATCTAATTTTTGAAGCGATACTATCTCTTATTTGCGAAAAACTCTTTGGCGTAAAGCCACTATTATTTATTCCAGCCATGTTATGCACCTATGTTAAATTGACCTAATATTGCCGAGTCTATTACATCGACAGTTTCACCGCCATCGGTGGCTTTCACCTTGAAGTCCACAGTCATTTCTCTTGTTCTTGAATTTAAAATAAATTTTAAATCATTTATCTCTGTTACGCCATCTATACTTAATATAGCTGCACGAAATACGTTATCAGCTAGCTTTGCAGTAGCTTGTTTATCTACGAAAAGCTTCTGATAGTAAGGTACACCAACCTGGGGGTTATCTCTGTCATCTAAAAAATACTCCCCAAGAAATGTGTTGAGCTTGGCTTTTATTCTTTGTCGCATTGTCTCAGGAAAGCCTAAGTCGGAGGTGAACACGATATCACCTGAGTCAAAGACAATGTCGTTTGTCTCTCTACTTACAAAAATATCTGACATTCTATCCTCCTACTTTTAGTTTTTTAAGTGCTACTGCAATTTTTTCGAGGTTTCCTTTAGTAACCGCATCTAAACCGCCTATCATTGCTGAAGCTGGTGTAGTATCATTGCCGTATCCAGCAACAATTAAATTTTCAACTAGTGCAACCAAAAGAGAAACCAAGTCTAAATTTAAAGGTCCGTACTGCTTTGCGCTAGAAGGTCCAGTAGCAGGTGTTGGAACCCCAGTAGCTATAATTTGAGGGCTAAGAGTTGGCCCAGTCTCGCTGGGCTTACCAATAAATATTTTATCCCCCACAACTTCCGTAGCATTGTTTTGCTGGAAGAACATGTCAGCATCGGGAGCATAGCCACCAAGTATGATGGCACTGTTTATAGGAAACAAGTCGTTAGACTCAGGACCGTAGCCTCTACCTGCACGATTGAACTTACGTAGATCTCTTTGACAGAAACCTAGAAGTACATGGTCGCCCTTTTTAATTTTGTAGGAAAAACCTGAGTTACCAACACGAGGGAAAGCAACCTTAACACCATCTAACTTGATAGGGTCAAACACCATATTCCCCACGCCCCTAGCAATGGAAACAGTGACATTAGCTTGCTGCTTTGTGCTGTTGTAACTATTCACGTAGGCTGGAACGACCGTGTTTACATCTAACAGGTTTTTTCTTACTGCTAACTCAATTAAGTCTAACTCTGATACATAATCTGACATTAAGAAGTAACTCCTGCTGTATTATTACTATTAGGAAATATCACATCTGATGGACCTACTGCTGGAACGATATCTGCTGTGATTATATTGTACCAAGCTCCACCCATTGAATCACCCTCAATTTTTTGAGATGTCACAACACAAGTAATATCTGTAGGAAATGCTTTAGAACTTAAGAATATTCGTGTCCTTATCTGTATTTCAGTATCTAAAAGACATTTAAATCTTATAGTTTTAACTGACTCACCCTGTCCGTCACCACCCTTTTTCTTAGTGATAAACTCAGGCTTTCCAATAAGTCCACTTTGGTCACTGATCTTTACTTGTTGCGCTGTCTCAAAACTTGAAAGTATTGTAGCAGGTCTTATCTTCAGCATACCAGCAGACTTAAATACGGAAAAGCCGTACGATCTACATATGTTTTTAAGGTTTTCATAAGCATCGCCACTAATGGTAAGGTTTTTACCAAGCTTTGTATTGATATCGAATAGTATATCAGCACCTTGCAAAGTTATATCATTTCTCACAATGTAATCAGCTAAGTGTTCTACTACGTTAGCATAAGAATAGTTTGCTGAGAAAATTCTATTTATATGCCTAGTCGCAAATGTGCCAGCTAAATCCCCCACAAAAATTGTAAGGCATTGGTCAGGCCCTTGCGATTCGTATTTTGTAGACGAAATACTACCTATAAGAAGTTGACCTATTTTACGCTCAGTCACATAACCACAAAAAAGCTTAACTGTAGCAGCGTCCTGGTTGCAGGCTGTAACAAATTCTTCAGGTGGATTGTAAACTTTGATCTTATTAAAGTTGTTCGATGGCTTATCATTTTGCATTATTTCAAACTGTATTCTAAAACCAAGTTCGTGATCTTGCCAAAGAGCCTTACCGTTAAGCCAGTAGGGAGCACCCGATATAGAGGTGTCTACAGGAGTTATAGCAAATTTATCTGTGATATCTATTACGCCACCTTCTGTTGGTGGAATATATTTACGCCTTTCAGGGTCAGCCTGATCAGGGTACATCTCGTCAGCAGACTTATAAACCTCTTGAATTTTAGGTGAACCTACTTCAAGTCTATAAGCTCTTTGATATTTAGGGACGCCAGTTATAGAGTTTCGATTAGCGATATCTCTAGCTTTTTGAGCTGCAATATTAGTATCTGCACCCGTTATTTCTCTGTTAAGATAACTCATACTACCTCATCACGTATACTTAGGTAGAAAGCAGAAACAACAAGACCAAAATCAATAACGCCAGGGTCTTTGTACTTTCCAGTAGGGTCAGCCACCCATAAGTCACCAAATGGAAGTAGATTATCAATAGCGAACTTTTTAGTCAGTCCACTGACATACGAAAGACAAGCTTGGTTTGCTATTATTGCTTGTCCGTTTTGATCAAGTACTGAAAAGTGATATGTGTCGATTCTTTTGTTGTAACAAAATTCAAAGTTATAATTCTTGCCGTCTAAGTTAGTAGTAAAAACATACTTACTAGTTTGTTTTGCTGTGACAGGCATCTCATATACGTTCATATAAACCTCTAATTAAAAATATTCGGTAAGTTACCGCCGTTGTCATTGTACTGATCTAGTAAGTCTTTACCTTCTTTTACAGTGTCATCCTGCTCTTTTGTTTTGTTTGAGCTAGGAGTTATATCAGAAGGTGTCGTCCCCTTACTATAAGAGTACAAAGGCATAGCAACCTCTTCCATCTCAGCAAACTTAATTTGCTTTAGCTGCAAGGTAAACTTAATTGCTCTAGAGCCAATATCTTTATTACGAGGTATGTTACAAGACGTAATAATAAACGCCGATGTCTTACCGCTTGTATCTTTAAATCCATTTACATCATAAACGGTATCAAGCTCCAAAGGAGTGCCTTCTTGCCACCACTTTCTAAGCTGAGCGAAGACTCTTTGTGATCTGGACTCAAACATATCCTTATCATCATCCTGGAAAGCATTAATAACATTCCTAGTAAACCCCCCAAGAGGGGAGTTAGATAGAGATTGTAGTGTATCGAAGTAACTCATTGAAGCGTCAGACGATAGTGATGTAAGTGAAATAACAAAGTCAGCAGGCCTAACACTGTCAGTGACATCTTCAGCCCTATATACAGGGTGACTACTAACCTGCGAGGCCATGTTATAACCTTCAGATATAGTACAGTCACCACGTAGTACAACGGCATTTTCCTCAGTAACCCTAATGCCGTTGAAATTACCTTTGTACTCAGTAAGTTTCATTATGTTAGTAAACTTGTCGTAGACCTTATTACTAACACTATCTAACGGATTAAATACAGACATTAGAAACTCCCTTCATAAGCTTCAACACTAGCTAATTGAGATACTAGTCTATCATTAATTGAGCCTGCTGCCTCGTTGGTATAGATGTGGTTGTTTTGCTGTATTTGCATACCACCACCACCTAAGCTATATCCACCTGCAAGTGAGTAGCTACCCATGCCAGACATCGAAGCGTAATTATTAAAACCTTGACCTAAGAAGCCCATGCCGTCATTAGTTTTTCTGTTGTAGATTTCTTGAAGCTTGTTGCCAAGCTCATGGTTTTCTTGCATATCCTCACGGTGCATGTAGTCCATAAGCTGCGTAGGGGTCATCTTCTCGAATTTTTTCATTCCCTCAGCATCGGGCATTGGCTCTCTGATACCAAATAAACCAGTACTTATATCGAAGAATAAAGTCTTAACAAACTCTTTACCCTTTTCCCAAAAATCTTTAATGATACCTTTCATCATATCTGTGAACATCTTCCATGGGCCTACAGTGACAAGCTTCTGCATCCATACCCATGCTGTGTTAAAGAACTTAAGGACACTTTTCCAAGTTTCTCCAAAGCCTGTAGCCTTACCAATAGCAGAATCTTGCCCTCTAATAAGTTTCAAGAAATCTTCAAAATAAAGTGCGATCATGTTAATCGACTTACCTAGACCTGGAAGGAATCCTCCAAATTTACCGCCGCCGAAAAGACTCTTGATGACACGAGTAAATGTAAGACCAGTTTGAGCCATCCATCTACCAAACAAGCGGAAGGATTTTTTCATCTCAGGTGTATTGAAAGCATCTCTAAAACTTCTAAGTATAGGTCCAAACGTAGCTACCATAGGTCTACCAACTTCTTCCTTGAAGGTGATAATCATATCTTTCAGGTTAGAAAGAATACCAGGCCACGTGTTCATTGATGCCGCCATGGAACCTGCCATAGGTCCATCGCCTGTCGTATACATTTTAAACGCTTGAAGCATCATTGCACGATCTACTTTAGAAGCTTCAAATTCCTGACCTTTACCTAAGCCCATAATCTTTCTAAGTATTGGCTTAAGATCAACTAAGGAGTTAGCTAATTCTCTGAAGTCAAGTTCGTTACCTTTACCACGAGATAACATCTGAGACATAGTCACAACGATTCTAGACATCCTTGTCGTGTCGCCACCTGCGGCATCACCAAACATTCTCACTAATTCAGTAAGATTACCGAACCTGTCACTTTTCGTTCCAAGAGCCATTCCCGAACCGTTCATAACCTGTAGTAGCTTACCGTAGAAGCCACGAGACTGAGTTATTGTAAACGGTGATTTAGATGAGAAACTAGTAATGTCACCTAGAAGCTGATCGGCTCCTGCACCATCACCACGAAGCTGCAACTTGAAGAACTGTTGCATTTGCTGACGTGTACCAGCTAAGTTCATAGAGTCATTTAAAAGGCCAAAACCTTTACCTACACCACTCATCATTGAGCCGTATAATTTCATCTTTAAGATTGCGCCACTGAAAGCATCAAGAGGTAGTAAGGCTTTAGCTGTTGCTCTAGCGAGACGAAAGACAAATGTAGTCGTCTTTCTTATTATTCTACCAAACGAACGAAAGCCGTTACCGACTCTTCTTTGAACTCTTACTAGTCTTTGGAATAGTCCTATAGTCTTAGCTATCTTTGCTGGAGGTGGAAGCTCTAGATCTTCTATAGTAGATGGTCTAGGGGCATCCGTGAAAGTAGACTTTGTACGCCTCTTATTCCCCACTGCTGCTGACATGTTTAGTCTCTTGCGAGTTGTCTTAGTAGCAGTCTTGCCAGCAATACCATTCCAATCATTGATAGATGAATGATGGTTAAGTTTTTTTATGGCGTTTGTATATGACTTTGTTTTTTGAGTAAGCTCAACAAGGCGGCTTGACCTCGCCTTGATGGACTTAGCTGCAATTGTGTTGGCCTTAGCGTTGGCTAATGTCGCCCTTCTGTTACGCTGTTCAAGCTCTATCTTTAGCTTCTGATCTTGGTTTAACTCCTTTACGGCCTTAGACTGCTTGTCTATAGACTTTGTGAGTTTGTCAGAAGCAGTAGCAGACTTGAAAGCCTCTTTACTCCAATCAGCAGTGTTCTTCTTTACCTGCTTAAGTAATGGCACGAGTTTCGGCAAGTGTTTTGCCGTCAGTGACATAAAGGTTTCTTTAGCCATCGTATCTCCAAATATTAATCAGTGATACTGCCAAGTGCTGCTTCGGCAATACCAGTTACAGTTTTTGACTTCATGTATTCCTTCAATGTTATCATTTCTTGAAGGTCTAAGAAATCTTTGAAAGGCATAATAGTCAAATCATGGTAGCTGATATAGCGTTGAACAACAGGCCTCCACAAGAAGGCATCTGCAACGGTTTCAGGGATGTCTATTGACTCTCCTCTGCTTTCTCCGCTATCGCTAGATTCGTGTCCAAGAAATCGCCTACTTTGTCTTGAACCATTGTAAAAAACTCTTCAAAGTTAGCTTTGATGACTTCCTCGATTAAATCGACAGTAAACTTATTTACACCTAAATCACGATTGAAGTTACACTTGTGACCATCAATTGTAACCTGACTCGTTAGCTCAAGAAGTAATTTTTCCATTTCTTCTTCAGTTAATCGGTCAAATAAGATACCGATAGCACCTGCTATACCACCTTCACCTAATCCTGCTTCGCCCATAACAGGACCAAGTACAGACATTAATCTACGTGTTAGTTTCCAGCCTTGCATTGCTGCGAATGGGAAGATAACAACTTGCTTACCTTGTAGCGTAATTTCTACATTTTCCATGAATAACCTCATTTGAAATAAAAATATCCTGATTTATTTATACCATTTATAGCATAAACAAATACAGGATATTTATGAGATTATGAGAACGGGTTAGGGAACGTTTGTCCTCTTGCACCAGCAGGCGGCCTCATATCTCTTTTAGCAAGCTCTTGCACACTAACCGCAGCTTGAGGCCCTATTGGATTCTCCATATTAGAACCAATGTGCCACCCAAGATTATCAGTGATGAATACCCACTGAATAGTTTGGTTAGTGTTAGATAGAGACATGTCAGGAGTTTTTGTAAGGTATGCACTTGGTGCGAAACACTTAGTTTGGCCTGAATAGTCGATTAGCGTGAAAGGTAAGATACCTAAAGAACTTACACGGTCAGCTAAAGCCATTAAAGACAAGAAGTCGTTAGATGGAGAAGTTTGTTGTAAAGTTACAGTCATAGTAGCTGAGTTGTTATTCTTACGAACACGACTTGCTTCACCATCACATCCAATTGCTAGATCAAAAGCATCATCCTGGTAAGAGATAGAGATTTTTTCTTCTGCGAAACCAGATATTAAATGAGTACCCCATGTGATTGTAACGTCTTTAGGGTCAAATACTCTTATTGCTGAAGTTGACATATTATTCCTTCCTTTTTATTGGTTATGCTATATAGATACATTGCCTGCTATTTTAACAGTGTGGATTGCACCTGCTGCTTCTGCAAAAAACTTGATATCTGGAAGCATACGAGAGCTAACAGCAGTATCAGGAATCGTTGAGAAGTCAGGAAGCTCTACAACTGGAGCAGGTTGTGCTTTTAAAAACCCTTCTCTTACACTTTGATCTAATCTTGCACTAACAGCAGCAATGATAGACTGAGCACCAGCAGGTGTATAAGGGATTTTTGGCTGCTGAACAAATACAGAATAAACATCTTCTTCTAGTCTAGCTTGTAAGAATAATGTACCGATATAAGTATCAATAAAACCTACGCTTTGAACTGAAGCTGTTTGAGCAGGCCATGTGATTGCTCTACCAGCAGTTACACTGTATTGGTTGATTTTACATGCTGGAGAGTTGCCAGCAGGTCTTAAAAGACCTTCTTCTGTAGTTGTGTACTGAGAAGCTTCAACCCCTACTAATTCTTTAAAAGCACCTGTGTATGAACCTGGTTGCAACGCAAGAAGTCTTGACGCTACAGCTACGTTCACATACTTTTCACCAGCAGTCTTTGTAGACTTTGTGTGCCATAGAGATGAATAGTGAGAAAGCGCATCTAAACCACTAGGAAGTGAGCCTACTGCTTCTTCGATTAGGAAGAATCCGTACTTACCAGATAAGTTAATATCTAATGTAGAAATGTCAGCAGCTTCATTGAACTCCCCAGCATACCCAAACCACTCGTTGTTTGACTCAAGCAAATCGTTGACTTCAGTAACCGTCAAAGCTTCTGCTGCTGCCGATAGATGGCCGATGTAAAGACTGTCCATTGATGGCTGTTGCTTGAAAGCAATTTGAGCCATTTTGTAGATTTCACCGTCAGCTTTAATATCGGAGTCACCAACTACTTCTTCAATAGTAGAATAAACTCTGACTTCACTTAATACGAAACCTGTTTCAAAACTTGTACTCTTGCCTAGCAAGCAAAGGCTATTAAAACCCTTTGTTGCGACAGCACCGCTTGATAGTGTGATATCAACATCCACTATTGTTGAAAGACTTGGCATAAAAACTCCAATAAATAATTAAGGTTTATTTTCCCATATTACCTCGACCTGGTCAAAATAACCAACATCTTCTGTGACTTCCCCATTCTCGAAGGCAACATTAAAAACTATATCTAAAACAGAACGCTCTTCAAATCTTGAGTTTACAAGTTGATAGTCGTTCATCACAGACTTTGCTCTTAGTATAGAAGTACCTGAACCATTATATAGAGCTTGTCTATTAGTATTTAAAAACATGTGAGATTGTACTTTATTTGCTAAATCAAAAGCACCCTCACCGTAAAACTTCACAGAGTAAGTCATATCTCTAATACCAAACAATTCCAGAAGACCAGTATCGGTATTCATTGTCTGCCAATCGTTAATATTCTTACTCGTTGCGAGATAATTAATTGTAGCATAAGGGAACGATGGTCGTGGTGCATTTGGATGATAAAAGATAACATTATCACCACTTAAGCCTGATGCGTTTATTATTAAATCTCTGATTGATGGCTCTAAAACATTTTTAATATTTATAGTCATGTTTTCACCTACATTTCTATTGTTACGGTAGCTTCAGTATCGTACTGACTTGTACCTATTCTAGCTGCTATTGAAGCCATCAATTCATACGTATCTCTTAGAGGTTTACCATTTGTAGTTCTACCATCTCTAGTAGGGTCTGCAAGAGGCTCCCAGCGACCGCCGTAAGACGTTTTAAACGTGTTTCTTACCTGGTCTTGTAGTATTTCGCCAATGTGCTTGTAAGCCTTTCTTATATTGATATCCCTCATGTCGCCACGAGCGTGCATTTGCTTGTCTATTGTTCGCCAAAAAGTGTTTGTAATGAACTCTTTTTCCTGCGCTGCCGTAGAGCGAATAAATGAACGCTCAGGAATAATGTTGCCTTGGGCGTTAATAAATCCGTATTCGTGCATATGAGCAACGTCACCAAGCTTAACATTCGGGTCTTCTTCTTCGTAAACATTCCCGTCAGGGTCTTTTTTAGCGACTACTTTTTGCACAGTAGCATCAATACCGTCTGTAAATGGCGAACCTTTTTCGTAATCAATTACACCGACATCAAGGTGCATGGAAGCGGACTTAGCCATCTCTTTTTCAAGATGTTTGATCTGCTCACCACACCAACTTATAAATTCGATTGTCGATAATTCATCAAAAGCAGCCATTAGTAATCGCCTTCTTTCCTCACTACTTGAACCTTGGTGTGTTCAATTAATTGGTCCCAGTGCTCAGTAGACATTTGCTCATAGACTTTCCCGTTTATAGTAAAGGTAGACGCCTTTTCGGTATCCCCCATTTCTATCTCTTTGAAGTCTTCAGGCGAGAAATAAAGCTTAAGAGTTTCACGCCCTCTAAAACCTTCTGCCATTAATTGTCTTTCTTTCATAGAGCAGCGCATAACAACAGCCTGGATGTCTTTTGTTGTTTCTGCGCCCTGCACATATTTACCATTCACGTAACCACTACTCTCAAAAGAAGTAACGGTCACGCTGGTTTTTCTTATAGTCATTCCTGAATACATTTTTTTTCCTAAACAATAATAGGTCTATTGCCGAATGATTTTAGCAAGCGTAAGTATTGAAGGCCGTAGATAGACTTCTGGAGCCAAGCATGACGGTCAAAATCGTTTCCGTTTCCACCAGTTCCACCTTGGGATGAATTTCTTTCTGTGAGATCTGCGTAAGTAACCTCGATGTCACCTACGACTTCTTTTGTGATAGGACCTCTAATGCCTTCAAGATCGCCACCGCCGCCACCGCCATCGTCAATTTCTTCTGGATTTACCAGAGAGCCAATAGCGTAGTAGTGGCAAATAAGCAAAGCTAGGCCATGAGTGTATTTGCGATCAGGAAGTGCTTCTGTGTTCGAGTTACAATAAACGCTCATCATTTGTTTGACGGCGTCGAAGTTCACTTGGTCGGCAGTTTGACCAGCGTATTTATTGTACGACACAAGATTAACGTAAGCAGGGGTTACATCTTCATAGGCCATAGCTTTACCTCATATTTAAAGCCCTAACTCGTCTTTAAGGCTTTTCTTTGGTGAATCTAAATCCCCCAAAATCAACTCTAGCTGAGCGTCGATTGCTTTAAGTAAAGCAGCAGACTTCGTTTTGCTTCTCATTGCTTTTAAGTCGTCTGGGAGATAACAATTTGTAATTATCTTTTTACTTATTTTACCACTCTTTGACCTGTGAACTCGTATTAAATTTCGCTTTTCTGCAAGTTCAACTTCACCTTTTCTATGCTTTTCTAGTAGTTCCCATTTGTCTTCGTCTACCATATTCATTCCACCTTGAAGGTGAATCATAGTTTCTCTGCGACCCATAGTAACGGTGCGTGGTTGTAATACTTCTACGTGAATCATATTAATCTCCATAATAAGTGAAAGAGCCTAGCCCGTAGGCTAGGCGAAGCGCGAAAAATCGTAATGATTATACGCCCTTAACAATACATACAGACTTAGGGAAAGGGCAGATAACGCCAGCAGTTTTCATGTATGCTGGAACTTGGAACATAAGTGCCTTTTCTTGAGCTGGTAGGAAAGTTACGTCTTTAACAACTTCTAACCATAGCTTGTCTGGAGAACGGTCATACATCATTGCATAACGGTCGCCGTCTTTAAGTCCACCAACTTTAAAGTTAGGTACAGAAAGTACAGAACTGATGTAAGCAGAGTTGTCTAGGAAGTGAGCAAGAACAGTTTTGTCTACACCATCAGTGTGGATAGTCATTGCTAGTGTAGCGTAAGTTTCTGGGCAAAGAACTAGAGTGTTCGGAGCTTCAACGCCGTTAGAGTTCTCAATGATTGATTGCTCCATCGCTAGAAGATCGTCAATGATGTCTTGACCAGTAGCAGTACCTTTAGTCCACTCAGCGTCGATTGTCATAGTGTTGACGTTTGGATTCTCTAAGAAAGATGGGATATCTGTAGCAGAATCACCATGGAAAGCAATTGTGTCTTCTAATTTAAGAAGGCCACGTCTTACAGTCTTAGCTTTCATGTCGTTTAGAGGCTTGCCAGCCATTCTAGCAGCGTCAATGTCGTCGATAGAGTAGTTGAAACCTAGAGCTTCAGTATATACTTGGCGAGTATATCTGTTACCTTTAACTTCTACCATCGGGATGTCCGCAGCGTAACTATGTAGAATCTTTGCTTGTCCTACAAAATCAAACATTTCGTAAGTTACAGATTGTGCACCTGGAGCTGAAAGTTGTGCAGCAGCAGGGAATACAGTACGAGCCATTAGTTGTGGGTACTCAATTTCATATGCACGGCTTTTTACAGCTTCTAATTCGTGCTCAAAAAATACGCCAGCATCAGCGTCGATATTCTTGTAAGTCATTTTTACTTCCTTATTAATTAGTGTGTTTATACTCTGAACATTTCGATGATACCAAGACCATTTGCATCAGCAACTCTGTGAACGATACACTTGATGTTTCCACCTAATGTGTCAGTATCAGTTGTAGAGAACTTTCCGTTTGCAACAACAGGGTAAACTTGTTCACCAACAGCAGCAGCAGAAGCAAGAGCAACAACTACACGGCCAGTTTTCATGATTGCTAGAGGAGCTTTGTCTTTGAATCCAGCTACAGCTTCAGCGATTGTATCTTCAGCACCATCAAGAGCGTTAGAAGTACGAGTAACAACTGCATAAGCATCTTGCTCAGCACCGTCTACAAGAACAGCGACACCTTGGAAGCCAGTAGCAGCTACTTGAACTTGCTCAGCTAGGTAGTTTTCAGAGATAGAAACTAACTCAACTGGAGAACCGAAAGGTACTACACCTTGTGCTACACCAGAATCAATAAGGTGAGGTTGGAAAGGCTCGATGTGTTGGCCTTTGTAAAACGCATCCATTTTTTCGTTATATTCTAATTGCATTACTTAACTTCCTTCCATTTATTTTGGGCTTTTTCCCATGCTACTGTTGCAGCGTCTTTAACAACTTTAACTGTGTTTGAGTCTAGAGCTTGGCTTAAGTTAGCTTCGCTTTTAGGCTCTTTGTAAGAGTCCATTACAAAATCAAAGCGTGCATTGATGTACTCTTCAGACTTGCCTTCTAGGTCAGCGTCTTTCTGAACAGCTTTAATCGCAGCTTCTTTAATTTCTGAACTCTCCATTGTAAGAAGGTCAGTATCTTTCAATACTTTCTTAGCCTTCTCAATCACTTCGATTCTACTCTTAACAGCACTGTCGAAATTAGCATTAAGTTCTTCAGACTTTGCGTCGAAGTTCTTAGTAGCTTCTTCTAATTCAGCCTTAACCGAATCTAGTTCTGCTTTGGTAGAATCAACTAGCTTAGTAAGCTCTGATTTCTCTTCATTAGACTTTTCTAGCTCAACTTTGTGGCCATCAAGTAAAACGAAAACTTCCTCAGAAACTTCAAGCTCTTTGTCGTTTGCGACAAAAACTTTAGTCATTGATTCATTCTCCAAAAATTGAAAAGTTTTATCAAAAGATAAGCCGTCGCAATTGACTAACTCATCATTATGAATGTCTGCACCATCAAGCATCACTCTGCACTTCGCACCAGCGCGCGCACGGTCTACTAGCGACAAGTGGTTGTACTTGATATTTCGTTGGATGTAGTCGTATGCTAGGCCGTTGTAGGTTGCACCGTCCTCCGCTTTCTCCAGCTCGCATGTGTAGCCAAGAGATAGTTCTTTCTTTCGTCCCGATTGGATTAGGTCTATTGCCTCCCCATCCGTAAACGTAACTAGCTGCTTTACGTACTTTTCAGAGTCGCCATCCATTTCTACTCGCTTAGGACGATCTGAAGTCATACCGACTACAAGATTAGGAGTGGATTCTACTGTTACGAAGTCTTCAGGATGATCATTCGTTACTGGTAGCCCCATTTGCGTTGCCATAGTTTCGGGAGAGAAAATTTCTTCTTCAAGTCGAAGTTGCCTAATGGTTTCCAGTCTTCCGTCTGGCCCCATTTGTCGATAAGTAAAGATTCCCGTTCGTGTAAGAAGCGACTCTACAGAAAGGTATCCATTATCGTGCATTTCGGTCGTAGGAGTTGAATCGAAATTAATATAATCTATATTTTTCATTCATTGTTCCATTTGTAAAAGTGTTAATGCCATATTATAGCACTATATGGCATTACGCAACATTATCAGTTAAGTACGCTCACTTGGAACTGTAGATTCCCCACTTGCAGTACCGCCAGTCTTAGAAGGCTCAATACCTAAGTTCGACTTCGTGCCTGAAAATGCGGATGTAGTAGTCTCAAGTCTTTTTCTTTCCCTGGAGTGATCTATGATCGTATCAAAAGAAAAATCGGAACCACCTAACCTGTTTTCTGCTATCTCATCAGGGTCAACTACGCCGCCTTCAAGATAAATTCTATCAATGTCTGCTTGCAACTTTCTAGTCTCAATTTTTTCTTTTAGAGATTGCTTTAAAAGTGTAGCAAACTTAAAAGTGAAACCCTTTGGTCGCTTAGGAATTGTAACATCTTTTTGTGCAAAAATTAATTTTATTACATAATCAATTGGATGCTTGATAAGCATTTCTTGATGCTCACCGACAATGTCATAGTAATCTCTAAATTCTGATGCTCCAGATTGCGCTCCAAGTGATGCTGAAGGCGATGTACCCATAAGTAAAGTCTTTGGATAACCAGAAGCACCAACAACGTGATCTTCTGCTTTGTTTATGATGTCTTTTACGCCACCAAGTGAGTTAGGTGGGAAGATAAAGTCATCTTGCACATCAAGCGCAACCGCACGCATTGAAGAACGCTGTCTTTGTACCTGGCGAAGTCGTGATTGAACAAGGCCTGCATCGTCCTCGGCTAAGGCTTCTGCTAAACCCTCCATCTTAAATACAGGGGCGTTGGATTCAAGAACTAGGTTAGGAATGTTAGCGATTGCTGCACCGTAACCTTTTATGGATGCTGCACACTTAGAAAGTACGGAATCATTTTTGTAATTATTTGATTCAAGCATTTCTTTAGGTAGAAACTCGCCAGCAATACGGATAATTCGGCTGTGGTGGATTTTTATAATCTGCCCTTCGTTACCACTAACTGTAAATAGCAGAGGCTTACCATAATTCAGGCTTGAAAGATCTTTATCCATATCTTCTGAGCTAATGGACACATCTTGAGTGGAAAGTATCTGGATAGCATTAATTTTTCTTATGCCTTCCATGTCTACGGGCGTAGAAATCTCTAAAGAGTCATCTATCGAAACATATAGAAATGAATCTCCCCATAATCTACCGCAACGCCAACCTTCACGAAGTTTATTCTTAAATCCAAGGCGATCAAACTCTTCTTCTAGCTTCATCACGATTTTATTGAATTTCTTGTCTGCGCCCCTAGCTTCGGAAGGCATATTGTAGAGAATCCATTCTCTCATACCGTCCATTGGGATAAGGTCGACGATCTTCTTTGCGATTGCGTCTCCCCCATAAAGTCTTGCAGTTTCCGCGTAACCTAGAGGCCTCCATTTAACTGTAGTTGAGGCAGCCTTGTCAGTACCAGCCATACCAAGGCCAGTCATAGCGTTTTCGTAGTTATCAATCTGTTTTCTACTAAGTGATTTCATAGTTTTTCCTTTTGTCATACTTGTCATACATTTGTTGTAAAATTACCACGCACGAGACATGGCTTCTAAGTGTCGTTTACCTTTTAATCCTGAGAACCTATCGAGAATCATAGAAAAACAATCCACAATATCGTCGTTTGGAGCAGAAGGGAACGCCGTGAGCTCTTCCACAATGTCTTTTGTGTGTACAGACATATCAGGAAGATAAACATTCCCAGCCTCAAAGAACGGAGCGACCGCAACCAGTCTTTCATCTTTTGATGTGTTGGGTAGTACAGGAATCATCCCAGAAACCTGTTTTTTAAGTAACTCCAAAATAGCCGAGCCGTTCGCTTTTTCTTCCACGAGAATTTGACGACACCTAGGCCACCTTTCAGACATTTGCTTAATAGCTTTCATTGTATCGCCGATACCTACACGCTTTCTATAGAAATCTAGAAGGTAGAACTGGGATTCGTAACGAGCAAAAGTCGCACCCACAACATAAGATCCATCCGTGGTCTTTTTAAATGTTAAATCCCATCCTTGGATTAACTGTGAGCTGCGAAGCTTAGAAGGCTCAAATGGTAGCTGAGTATAGTACTGTATCCAGTCCTCTTTTACGATGTTACCCCCAGCAATTCTAGGCTTGCCCTGATAAAGCGCTGCCCAAACGTAATCCCCCACTGCTGCCTTGATCTTCATTAGCTCTTTGTAGTTACCTTTTTCAGATGGCCATAAAGGTTCATCATCTTTGATGCGAGGGTCATAGGGATTAGGGTAATCTGTGTCAGGACCAAGTTCAGGGAAGGAAAGAACCTCCCACTCCCCATCTTGATTGTTGTCGATTAGCCAGCCAGCCAAGTCATCCGAGTGCCAACGTGTGTGAGTTACGATTACATGGGACGTACCGTGAATACGAGTTGATACGACCGACTGGAACCACTCTTTTATTGATTGTCGTTTAACTTCTGAGAAAGCTTCAGCCAAATCCTTCGTAGGGTCATCAATAATGAAAAGGCCTGGGTCTGCACTCTTACCAATCGAGCCTGCTGACTTACCAGTAGTAGTACCCCCAACACCAACGGAATATAAATGACCACCTTTTCCAGTTTCAAGATCGTTGCCTCTTAATGTTAGATTTTTGTTTTCGTGACCTGTCTCTAATTCTGGGAACACTTCTTTGTGCGATATGGATGATGCTGTGTGTTGTGCATCTCGGTTAAAGGAGTTTGATAGTTCGGCAGAATAAGATGACATGATTATTTTAGCACTGGGGAAATTACCAAGCCACCATAAACCAAACTTACGCGAAACTATTTCTGACTTTCCACGCTGAGGGCCAATTGTGATGATAATTTTCTTGGATTTTTCGTCTTTTAAGCGACTAAGACGGTCGCATAATGCCTTGTGATGCCATGAAACTACATAGTCATCCTTAACATATTCTATGTAAGAGAGCAGATCGGTCGGTGCTTTAGATAAAAGTACCTTCCGTTTCTGCCTTCTTTGATGCTCTTCAAGTATCTCTTTGGCTCTTTTTTTGTCCATAAAATCTCTTTTTTCGGTCTAAAAAGCGTAAAAATTCTAAAATTAATAGTATTATTACATAAAGTAAGCCGAAAGTGGAGACTAAGAAGTTAAACAGTAATATATTTGTCCATGAGAACATATCTAGGCGGCAATCGCTATCAATCATCTCTTCATTGAGGTGATAAATGCCAAGAGATGCCCAGTTAATCAGTAAAATCAGGAATATCGTATTCATTCTTAATCCTCATAGCTTCTGCGCCAAGATTATAGCTGTCAGGGTCTAGCCAAGACTTCTCGGACGGAACTGGTTCTTTAGTTAGCTGCTCAATCTTAAGCGTTAGGTAATGACGAGCTTTTACTAAGTCCTGCAAAGGGTCCTTAGTCTTTTTACCTGCACGAGCAATGTACTTTAAGGTATTCCCCAAACGAAAACACAAGTCCCAGGCGTCGATGACGTTGATTGGCTCATAGGTTTCCTTCGGGTAGTACTCAGGTGTCTCAGTGGACGGAGGTACAAGGCCAAAGTGCTTTTGAAGCTTACTGTTCTCCATCTTCAGCTTCTTCCTTTTTTTCAAGCTCAGTAATCTCATAGATATTTACAGACGTAGAAATTCTAGCCTTCTTAGCCTCACCCTCTACTTCTTTTAAACCCCCCATAAATGGAGCCGTAACAGAATCTAAGGCGAAACCCATGAAATCTACGTAATCTTGTGGGCTGTTACACGCACTAGCTGCCTTAGTAACAATATCAGAAAGAGCTTCAGCAATAACTCTGTGATGGTCTTCTCTTTGTTCTGCGTTCATGTCTTCTAGTTTCATAATTACTCCCCAGTGATAAATAAGTGATTAGGATAACGAACAGTCTCGCCATCGTCTGTTTGTAAGATAACTTTTTTCTCGGTAAAGCCAACAACACGAGCCTTATCAAACTTCCTGGAAATCGCCGTTAAGTAAATAACATCGTCTCCGTGGCTTAGACGCTTGCCAAGGTAATCGTCGTGGTCAAACTCGATACCCCTGAATAAGTCAGTCATATTGATATCCCTTCCAAATTGGTTATGTGTTAAGTAAACATGGTGAGGGGGTAATTGTCAAACGTGTAATTTTTTTTGGGGAATTTTTTTGAAAATTTTTTCGGTAAATGGGGGAGGGTTACTAATACAACACACCTAAATATTCCTCTCACATCTAAGCAATGCCTATCCCTGTACTTGCACATTCTTATATCTCATGAAGGCTTGACTTCAATACTAAAGAGAATATCAAGTTACCCAATGCTTCATACTTCTTTAGCCAACCCGAGCGTAGCGAGGGCACTTTTAAAATGCGGCCTTAATTAGCCTATAGAGCTTGGTAAATAGCTAAAAAAGAGCCTTTTAACTAAGAATAATAGCCATATAGATATAAAAATAGCCCTAAAAGTAACCTAATAGAGCTGTTTTATGTGCGGTTTGTATGGGAAGTGAGAGAGACAAGCGGTGTTTTGCTACCTATTCCACCTCTATATCTACATCTATTACCCTTAATGCCTCTGCTACTTGCTTATCTAGTTCGCTGTCTGTTATGTCTTCTATATTTCCTGTGACTTCCTCACCTGCTTCTAAGCCTAGTACCTGTTCAGCTTCGGGAGTGTGTACAGGGGCTGTTTCTGTCCAGCCTAGGCGTGTTTTAGCTAGGTGTAATAGGATAGGTATATTACCTTCCTCGGCCTTTTCTAGAACGCTCTTAGATATAGTTAGCTTGTGGAGATGTTTACCTCTTTGCCACCTGTACCATGGGTTAATGTAGAAGATATCGTCTTTAAGCCTGTTTAGACCACCTTCGTTGTCGTATTCTTCCACCATAGACTTGTGTCGTCTCATAATCTCTTGAAAGCTAGAAAAGGAGATAAATAAAGCCTCTGAAATATCTTTAACGGGCATACCTAGCTTAGAGTAATCTTCTATTAGTTGAAGCTCTGACTCACTAAATGGCCTCCCCATTCTTTCGTTTGGATTATATGGAAGATTGCCTTTGTCGGCCTTGCTACGGCGGCCGTAGGGCTCTTTGGTGCTATTTCCCATGGTGTCTATTTTTCTCCTTTTGGCTATGTGAATACCGTCAAATGTTGCTATACTGGTTAGTTTTAATTAACTTGGTTTAAAGGCTATTATAGCACGCTAGGGAACGAAAAAAAACACCCTAGGCCTTTCGGTGGGTGTCGGCGTCTTATTCGATTGTAGGGGGTTCTAGGGCTGTTAGTAGCCCAACCATTCAAATACGTCACTAGCAAGATACATCTCTTTATCTGTGTAGTGTGGGTAGTCTTCTACAAATTCGTTGTGGCTTGCGCTGTGTTGTTGCATCCAAGTTGTTGCTAGTGTCCAGTGTACTAGCTCGCCGCTTTCTATCCATTGTTGTGCTGTCATGATCTTTAATCCTTTGTTAGTGAGCTGTATTGCTCCGATGTCTGTATATATAACAAGGGAGTTGTTA
>Ga0209337_1000485_pt1 | contig 32078 bp, 29 predicted proteins | sample LinPmetageLP53_FD_184044 | JGI IMG/M metagenome (GOLD analysis project Ga0209337, IMG submission 184044) | Marine viral communities from the Pacific Ocean - LP-53 (SPAdes) (version 2) | ecosystem: Environmental > Aquatic > Marine > Oceanic | place: Pacific Ocean | collected 2010-02-08 | reverse complement strand
TAGACAATGCAAATCTTAAATTCGCTGGTAAGGACGGTGGTACTTTTATCACTGCCCTAACACTTGATATGGCTAACAATGGTCAAGCCAATTTTAGAAGTCATGTAAATACTGCTTGGGGCAATGATCAATACTTTAGAATGTATTATGATGCCGTTTACCATATGGGAATGCATATGGAAGGAGATACCCGAGATTTAATTATATATACAAAGTCTGATGATAACGCTGGTGATATAAGGTTTAAAACTGGTAGTGGACCAACAGAAAGAATGACGATTCTGGCTGGTGGTAATGTAGGTATTGGTACTGCTACTCCAGTAACTGAGTTTCATATTGACACAGAATTAAATGCTATGTCAGGAACTAATGTTGATGTTTCAAATCTTGCACAAAAAATACTTAATCCAGCAAGTGACACAGGAGAAGCTGTAGGTATAGGGTTTGGCCTATCAGCAATAAATACAAATGTTGGTGCTGCTATTACCCATGAGAGAACAGCAGGAAATAGTAAGGGCAAGTTACACTTCGCAACAAAAGGTGATGAGGGCGAAGCTACTGATATTCCTATACGGATGACAATAGACCCAGATGGTAATGTTGGTATTGGTACTACTACTCCTCTCAAGAAACTTCATGTTGATGGTCCAGCCTTATCAACAGTTAAAACTCTTACTGATGCAGCCACTGTAGCCTCTAACTTTGACACTGGACAAAACTTTACACTGACTTTAGCAGGGAATAGAACTTTGGGTGCGCCGAGTAATGTTGACGCAGGTCAAGTAGGTTCTATCTTTATTATTCAAGATGGAACAGGTAGCAGAACATTGGCGTATAATTCAATATGGAAATTTGCTGGTGGTACTGCACCTGTGCTTTCTACAGCTGCAGGGGCTATTGACAGATTAGATTATATAGTGCAGAGTGGCACAGCAATTCAAGCACTTCTTACAAAGGCATATGCGTAATGGTATTTAGTAATAATCTTCTTTTTGGTGGACAGAGTACAGGTCCATCACCTTTTGACACAACTCTGATTGGTAACTCTGTTTGGCTAGATGGTTCTGCAGATGAATTAACCAGAGCAACATCAAGTCATAGCAGCACCGAATGTGTAATGGCAGGTTGGATACAACTACAAAAATTTAGTGGTGATGTTGGCATGATGGGTTTAGGAACTGGATCAACTGGTTCAAATAACTCTGGCATTTGGTTTTCTGGTGGTGCATTGTATCTGTATGCCAACGGTCAGGCAGCAGTGACAACTGCACTATACCGAGACGTTGGATGGTATCATGTTCTGGCAAGTTTTAAACTTGACGAGGCAGCCGCTGCCGATAAGGGGAGAGTGTTTGTCAATGGCCTAGAGGTGACTAGTTTTTCAGCCGATAACAGAGGAACTTGGGGTACTAGCTTTACAAACACAACTACGCAAAGTGTTGGCTCCAATTCTACAAATATTTTTTTAAACGGCTACGTTACCCAAGCAATAATGCTAGACGGTCAGTCAATACAGGGTGGTGATGTAGCTATTACAGATTTCCTAGATGCCTTTACCTTTGGTACTAATGGTTCAGAGTTTACCCCTAAGTCAGATGTTGCTATAGCTGCTCTTGCAACTACAGCAGCAGGGAATAGCTTCTGTCTTGACTTTTCTAACTCTGGTTCTTTAGGATTAGATATTAGTACCCCTGCTAATAATCTTACACCTGAAAGCATGGATAGTTCTAATCAAAGCAATAGTACCCCTAGTTTAACCTTTAGTACTTATAATATTTTAGATGCTAATGCAGCCTTTACCTCTACTAATGACGGTGCAAATACTTATGTTGTAACTAACATCGGTGGTGCTGGAATGCGATCTACCATTCCGATGAGCAGCGGGAAATGGTATTGGGAGCAACGTAACGGAGGATCAAACGAAACAGGTCCAGCTGTTGCTTCTGGTCAAGGCTATGTCGATATCTACGATGACACCATCATAGGAACTGGCTCTGGCAGCGTCAGTGCATACCTTGCAACAACGGGTATAGTTCGAATCAATGGAGGTGAGATTGGCTCTCTGGGTTTGACCAACGGTGCTTCAGCCGTAGTCGGTGTGGCCTTTGACGCTGACACTGGGAAGCTTTGGTTTAGAGATTCAAGTGGTTTTGGTAGTTCTGGAAACCCAGCCACAGGGGCTAATCCACACACTACGCTGGACGCAACTAAAGGTCCTTATTTTATTGCCACCAGAGTTGGAGGTTCAGTCCCAGAACCATTTCTTAATGCTGGTGGAAACGGAACATTTAACGGAAATGAAACCGCAGGTGGAAATGCTGACGAAAATGGAAGAGGAAACTTTAAATTAGGTGCAGTACCTGCTGGATTTTTATCTTTAAATACAGCCAACCTAACAGCACCTACCTATCAAGGAATAGATTACTTTGCACCTACTCTGTACGAAGGTAATGGAACAGGTCAAAGAGTAGGAGACTTTGTACCGTTTACAGATGTCTTTAATGTAGCTAACTCTGCAATGTTCCAACATGATGAAGTAAGAGCATTAAAGAGAACTATTGGTACTCCTTCTTCTTCTGGGGGTAAGAAAGGAACATGGTCAACTTGGTATAAGACAGGTAATGTTGATGATGATATTATTTTCTTTGATACAGGCACAACTGCAACCAATCGTTTTAGTTTACAGATGGACGCCAGTGGTCAAATAGTTTTTATGCATAAAGGAACTACTATATTAATGACCAATGCTGATTTAAAAGGTGGGGGTTTATGGAGAAACCTTGTCCTTAAAGTTAACACAGGTATTGGTAGCCCAGCTTCTGCCAGAGCAATAATGTACATTGATGGTGTAGAGGTAACGTCCTTTGCAACAGATAATAGAGATGATACTAATTTACCTTCAACAGGTGCAGATTCTGAACTAGGTTATATGGATTCTGGTGCTACTCAGTTTGTAGGTAGTTATAATGGTGTTACTGCAAATCAGTGGGATGGTTATCTTGCAGAAACAATTTTCCTAGATGATGACTTTCTAAGTGCTGACTCGTTTGGACAGTTAGACACCAGTACTAACAAGTGGGTGCCTAAAGCTATTTCTAGTTTAACGCTGGGTGATCAAGGTTTCTATCTAGCATATGGTGGAAACTTTGGAACAGGTAATGGTGCTGGTGACTCAACAGGAAACTCTAACAATCTAACAGAGATTGGAACTTGGACATCAGCAGATAAATTTATAGACACACCTACTAAAAACTTTGCCACTCTTAATCCTACTTATGGGTATAGCAATACAACTTATTCACAAGGTAATCTTGCTGTAGTTGGAGCGAATGTAGCTAGTCAACAAAATAAAACATCGTATTCCACAGCATTTTCTCAAAAGAGTGGTAAGTGGTGGGTAGAGTTTGATAGCATACTTGGTGCTGGAGGCACTACAGTATTCTACGGTATTATACCTACTCAATATATAACAGATGGTAGTTTTGTAGCTGCTGCTAAAGATGCTAGTACTGGTTATGCAGATAATTTATTAGGTTCTATCAGAGCATACATTGTAGGCAGCAGTTATGGAAATAAAGTTTATGATATATCAATAGGTACTGGCAGCGGTGTAACACAGCTTACTTCTGGAGGTATTATAAATAACAATGCAGGAGGGTATACAGACCTTGTGCCTTACGGTATAGCGTTGGATATGGATAATAAAAAGATGTGGATAGGTAATCCTACCATCAGTGCAACTACATGGAACAATGAAACAAGTGTAAGTCCTGCTGCTAATACAGGAGGATTTGATTTACAATTTGACGAATACAGTATATTTATTTCTAATAGTCTAGGCACTGGCTTTATAAACTTTGGTCAGTATATTGGAGATTGGAACGGTAACTCTGTAACAGACCACACCAGCACAGCAGGGGGTAACTTTACTCTGGCACCTCCTACAGACTTTAAAGCTATTAACCAAGACAACCTAGACGACACTCAATCTAAGATTACAGCTTGGGCATGGATTAAGAACAGAGATGCCGCTGACAATCATATGCTATTTGATAGAGTCAGAGGTGTGGGTAATGATTGGCATTCTAATGATGCAGCAGCAGAAGTATTCAATGCCAATACAGTTCAAAGATTCCTCGAAAGAGGTGTGCAAGTTGGTAGTGATGCAGAGGTAAATACTGCCAATGAGTCATATGTTTTATGGCAGTGGTTAGTGGGTGATTCTGCTACAACAGGTAGTACAACAAGTCCTGCTGGATCAAACCCAAGCACTACTATTGTTGCTGATCATGGTGGTTTTTCAATAGGAACTTATACAGGAACAGGAGCAGGTGCTACAGTAGGCCATGGCCTGTCTTCCACTCCAGAATTAATTCTTATTAAAGGGCAAAACTATGCTGTAGAATGCTTAGTTTGGTCTGAGTATACAAAAAGTACTACAAGAGCAGGAGATGGATTTGGTTTTTTATCCAGTACTAATGCTTTTTTTGACAATGGTCCTAATAGTTATTTTGCAGATACTGATCCTAATGCAACTGTAATTACTATGAATGGAAGTACTTTTAATACTTCAGCAAAAACTTATAATTTAATCTGTTTAAAATCAGTTGCTGGTGTATGTAAGGTGGGAAGCTACATTGGTAATTCTAGTGACGATGGTCCTTATTTGTCGTTAGGTTTTAAACCTTCTTACTGGATGGTGAAGGAGACTACTGTCTCAGATGCTTCACATGATTGGTTTGTTTCTGATTCTGCAAGATATACATTTAATGGTACTACTACAGCAGGAGGTTTAAATGGAGGCACACTAGAAGCTAATGATACCACCGCTGAAGAAGCACACAGTACAAACTTTACAGACAATCCTGCTTTTGATTTTTTAGCAGATGGTATTAAACTTAGATCAAATAGTGGAACAATTAACGCTACTGGAAGAACATACCTATACTTTGCAATGGCAGACATAGGAGGAAACGGTACACTCCCTCCTGTGTATGGAAGGTAAATTATGTTTAAAAGGTTATTTAGTAGAAAGAAAAAAGCACATGAACTTAACAACTATAGACGGTCACAAAACATTCGTTATCAAGACGTTTGTATGTAAGAAAGGAAAGTAGACTATGTGGGCAAGAATTATGGGCAGTCAGTTGGTAGAGATTATCAACACTCCTAAACCAATGACACTTAATGACATTCAATATCCTGTCTCAATCTTTACCAGAGCATGGACAGATGAAGAGCGTAAGGCACTGGGTATTGTACCTTATGTATATGAAGGCAGTAGTGTAGAGAATATGTTCTACACTTCTTCAGAGTCTTCTCCTGTGGTAGAAGCAGACAGAGTTGTTGTCACCAAATCAAAAACTGCTAGAGATGTAGATGCTATCAAGAATACAATGAAGAACCATGTATCTTCTGTTCTTCAAAGTACCTTACAGCAAACTGATTGGATTGTGATCAGAGAACAAGACAACGGAACTGCCAAGCCAGCAGACCTAGCCAAGTGGCGTACAGACCTTAGAGCAAAAGCTGCTGCTCTGGAAACTTCCATAGATGCAAAGTCAGATGTTGCAGGTCTTGAAGCTATGACAGTTTTTACAGAAGCAATGTTCGACGCAGGTAAGAAGGCTTCAGAGTTTGACGAATGGCCTAAAAACCCTAGAGAAAGTAAATAGTCAGATGCTTGCCAAACTATTTCTTATAGCCTGTTTTACAATACTGCCCACTTGTATATCAGCACAAGAAGTCTGGAGTAAGGGAGACAAGGTAGCTTCTTTCTTTTTCTGTAAAGAAGAGAAAGATGTTATGGACCTAGCCATGGCAGATTCTAAAAGTAGAGAAGCATACGCTGGTGAAGTTATGAGAAAGAGATTGTCTCAAGATTGTTTTAGATTTACAGGACGACCTAAGTTATTTATAGTTGATAAAGTAATTACAAGTTACAAAGATCATAATAAAGTAGAAACTTGTATAATGAGGATAGTTACGTCTGATAAGATGTTGGTAGGTTACATAATAGCCGCAGGAACACCAGAAAATAGTAAAGGAATTTAATAATGGCTACTTTTAGTGACAATTTAAGATTAGAACTTCAAACAGATGGGGACAATCCTAATACATGGGGTACAATTCTTAATGATAATGTTATTAAGTTAATTGATACAGCTATTGCAGGGTATACTTCTGTTCATGTTTGTACTGGAGGAACTGATGTTGTATTGCCTTTAGGTGATGGTAGTATAGTTCAATCAAGAAATGCTGTTCTTAAATTTGCAGGTGCAGTATCTGCTAATACTAATGTTATTATTCCTGCTAAGTCTAAAATTTATATTATTAACGATGAGTCTACTAGAGTTAGTGATTCAACACTTACAGTTAAAACTAGTGCGGCTACAGGGGGAGCAGGTCGTGCTATTCCTGTAGGTTCGAGTGAGTTAATCTATTGTGATGGTGTGTCTGTTTTTTCTCTTAATGCTACAGGGTTAAGTTTAGGTACAGCAGCAGATGCAAATCTTTCTGACATCTCTACTCAAGCCACTGCAGATGTAAATGGTGCAGTTACAGATAGCACCACCGTCAACGTTGATAATGTATCAGATACAATTGTTGTTGGACAAACTGTACACGGCGTAGGTATTCCAGAAGGCACTACAGTTAGTACTGTCAATAGTGTAACTCAAATAATACTCAGCACTGCAGTAACTCTGGCAGATGACGCAGGATTAACCTTTACTGCTACAATTAGTGTCTCCTCTGTTCCTCCAGTATCTGTCGCAGATGTTAGATATGTAAGAGTAAGTGTATCGAGTAGTATTATAGGAGATAAAACTTTTGTAGGATCAGCTACCTTTGCTTCTAAAATTGTTAACACTCCTACTTCCTTATCAGGTGCGACTTCTATTACCCCTGACTTTGGAATTAATAATTCTTTTACTGTTACTCTTACCGCTAATGTAACTTTACAAAATCCTTCTAATGCTACAGCAGGACAAGGTGGAACTATATATCTTATTCAAGATGGTACAGGATCAAGAACTATGGTATTTGGAGGAGCATATAAATTTCCTGCAGGTAGTGTTCCTGTTCTAAGTACATCTACTAGCGCAGTAGATATACTAGTGTATAATGTAAGAGATACTTCTCTTGTAGATTCTGTTGTACTTAAAAGTTTTGGACGATAATTAATGACATCTACATCTTCTAAATTTTTTAAACTAGATTTTAAACCGGGGTTTCACCGAGAGACTACTCAGTATGCTGAGTCAGGTTCTTGGTTTGACGGTGATCGTGTACGCTTTAGGAGGGGTAAACCAGAAAATTTAAGAGGTTATCAGAAAGAACATGCTATACCTTTTGATGGTGTAGGTAGAGATTTACTTACATGGGCAAATGATAACACACAAAAGCTTTTATCTGTAGGTACAGAACAAAGACTATATCTTTTACAAGGAGATGTTAATTATGACATTACTCCTTTAACTACTATAGTTTCTGTAGGATCGTTAGGAACACAGGGAAACTTTGCTACGTCTGTAGGAAGCAATCGAATTGAAGTAAGTCTAAATAATACAGGCACAAGTATAGGAGATGCTATTCAGTTTTCGGCTTGTTCTTTAAATGGTTTTACTCAAGGTACTAATTTTGCTGCTACTTCTTTTGGCGGTCCAGTATATGTAGTAGCATCTACGAGTGGCTTAAATCACTTTTATGTAAGTACTCTTAACACTGCAGCAAGTACGGAAACAGGTGGTCAAGGAGTACTTGGTTTTCTTATTCCTAAAGGAGAACTAAATAACATTCAAGGTTTAGGTTATGGTGCAGGAGTGTACAACGCAGGTACAAGTTTAGCTTCAGCAGCTGGAGGTAGGGGTTGGAGTAGACCTGCTCTATCTTCTAACATTACTTTCCTTGCTGCCCAATGGTCATTAGATACTTGGGGTGAAGATATGTTAGCTGTACGTAGAGGTAGTCAGCTATTCCATTGGGATGCAGATGCTAGTTCTAGTCCTGTACGAGCAACAATAGTTAGTACTAGTCCTTCTACTATTAACAGTATTATAGTATCTCCTAATGACAGGCATGCCATAGCATTAGGTACTAATGAGTTTGGTACTGGAGACTTTAATCCGTTACTAGTACGTTGGTCTGATCAAGAAAACTTTACTAACTGGACACCATCAGTTTCTTCTACATCAGGAGAGCTACAGTTAATTGAAGGTACACGTATTGAAGGTGCAATACGAGGACGTAATGCAATTCACATCTTTACTGATAATGGTATGTATGCTTTACAGTTTGTTGGTCCTCCCTTTATCTTTAGTCTTACACTCTTAGGAAGCAACTGTGGTGCCATTGGTCCTCATGCAGCAGTAGCTGTAGATGGCGCATCTTTCTGGATGGGAGAGAATAACTTCTATGCATTTGATGGTAGAGTACGTAAACTAGATTGTACAGTTCGTAGGTTTGTTTATGATAATATTAATTTAGTAAATAAAGACAAAGTATTTGCAGCTATTAATTCTGAGTTTCACGAAATAATATGGCTGTATCCTTCTGGAGATTCTTCTGAACCTGATGCGTATGTAACTTATAATTACATGGAAGATACTTGGACGTATGGTACAGGATTTTATACTACATTTGCAGACAGTAATGTTTTTGATAGTACTGTAGCCACAGGAGAGTTATCAGGTACAGGTGCAGGTGGCGATCCTGCAGTGAGTGTACCCACAAGCACAGGTCAGTTCATCTGGGCAAATGAACCTACTTCAGTATTTACTGGAGACACGTCAATTGCTCTTACTTCTTTCCTTGAGTCATCTGACTTTGATATTGCAGATGGTGAAGATATGATGTTTGTTAATAGACTAATTCCTGATTATGCTTTTAATGATACTGGTGTTCTTCAGTTTAAGATCAATACACAAGAATATCCTGCTGCCACTACAATAGCTGTAGGACCGTTCACCATTAACCGTAACACTAAGAAGATAGACTTTAGAGCAAGAGGACGACAAGGCAATGTACGAGTCTCTACAGGACTTCTAGGTACATCATGGAGATGGGGTAGTGTGCGTCTTGCTGCACAATCAGATGGTAAGCGATAATGCTTTATCCTAACTTACCTGATTACAGCGAACTACGTCCAGAAGAACTACAAAGATTTTATAGAGAGTTAATAGTTTATACTGATGAATTAAAATTTTTGTTAGAGACAAGAGATAATGAATTGAATACTAGACCTGCTTCTAATATATTAACAGTAGTTACTGTAGCTTCGATAGGAAGACCTTCTAATGGCAATGTAGTATTCTCTGCAAGTGCAGGTAAGTTTAGAGGATTTGTGAGTGGAACAGGATGGGTGGACTTTAACTAATGACAAGTAGAACATATAAAGATTTATTAAATAATACTTACTTAGAGAATATGAATACTGGTGCAACTGAGCAACCTAACTATTTTGGTAATACAACTACTATTACTGGTATGGTGAATAAGCAACAACCATTGTATAATGATCAAAGTACCATGCAAGCAGACATGACACTAGCACAATCTAATTATATGAATCCAAAGAGAGTTTTATAAATGGCTTATATGCAACCACCACAACAGGGTATACCCCGCTTACTAGCTATGAAAGACCCTACTAATCCTATACTAATGCATATGTCTCCTATGGAAGCAGCACAGATAACGGCTATGCGTGGTCAAGGGTTTAATCCTCAAACTGGTTTACCTGTATTAGGTAGAGCAGAAGGTGGTATGTTGCAACCAGAAAAACCTCCTTATGCTGACATAGCAGAAGAGTTAGAAGAAAAGGGTAGGTTTGGAGATACACATCTACTTCATGTTAGGGATGATGAACTACAAGGCTTATCTTCTTTAGGTCAGTTAACAGTTAATCCCGATACAGGATTACCTGAAGCATTTAGTTTTAAATCTTTAATTCCTGCTTTAGTAGGTACTGCAGTTACGATTGCCTCTGGTGGTACAATGGCACCATTGATGGCAGCAGGTCTGGGTGGTTTAGCTACCTTTGGTACTAGCATGGGTATGGGTAATAGTTTAGAACAATCTCTACTTAGTGGCTTTATGACTTTTGGTGGTGGTGCTATTGCAGGTGGTGGTCCTTCCTTTGGTGCAGAAGGTCTTGCTGGTGGTGGCGGCGGAATAGCAGCAGAAGCTAGTATTGCTGCAGGAGCAGGTCAGGTAGCTGCTCCTATGGCTACTACTGTAGCAGGAACAGGATTATCAGGTGCGTCCGCAATGCAAAGTATGGCAGCAGAAGGTGTAATGCCTTCTATTAACTTTGCTACTCCTGTGCAACAAGCTACTAATTTAGGAGTATCTAGTACAGGAGCAGGTTCATTATCTAATGCTTTACAATATTCTTCACTTCCTTCACTAGAAGCAACACCTACAGTTTTTGATGCAGGATACCAAGGTCCATCTTCTTATATAGGTTCGCAATCAACAGGAATAGCTAATCAACCTAATGCTTTTGATTCAGTATTAAGTAATAACCCCTTGACGGAAGCACGCCAACAGATAGTAGGTACAAGAAATTTAACAGGTGATGGGATAACTAAGTTTAAACCGGGAGAATATTATGATCAGGGTAGCTTTAATGAATTTTTTAAAGGTAAAATTCCTGCAGAAGGATTAACTAGATCAGAACAAATTGCTTATGGTTATACTCCGGGTGATGCTACTATGGCAGAAAAGTTCCAAGCTTTTGGTAACAACCCTGCTGCAATGGCAAAGGGTATAGGTCTTCCTGTAGCAGGTGCAATGCTTACTGCTGATCCTTATATCCCACCAGAAAGTGAAGACTTAGAGTCTACCTTCTCTACTTATACTCCAAGAGAAAGAACATTAGTAGGAGGTAGACCCAGAGCAGAAACATTTGAAGAGATACAAGAACGTATGCTACGTGGAGCAGGGGATACACAGTTCCAACCTTTCTCACCACATAGGTTCGTTAATCAAGGTGGCTTAGTAGGATTAAATACAGGAGGTATGCCACGTGAAGGTGGACCGCCTACTGGTCTTCCATCTGATACAGGACTACAAGCTAATTCTTTTGCCAAAGGTTTAATGATGGCAATGAACAGGATTACTGGAGAGAAGCAAAAAGAAGAACAACAAAAAGGAACTACTGGATTAACAGGTTTAAATGAAGGAGGTATGCTAGATGCAAATTATCCTCGTTATAGTACTGGTAGGAGCATTTCCGATTTTAATATAGGTGAGCAACCAGAACAAATGCCCTCATTACCTATATCTTTACAAGCAATAATGAAAAGACTAAATGTAAAAGATTACTCTCCTTTCTTAGAGTTTGCTGAAAAAACAGAAGAGGTGGAAAGCGGGGGAGGGAGAATTAATCCAGACAGCAGTGCCAGAGGAAATTTCCAATGGTTAACTAAGGTTAATCCTAATGCCAAAAAAGGTAAGCATGGTTCAGTAAAAACTGCTGTGAATAGAACCATAGCTTCTTATATAGATATGAAACAGGATGTTCCTGAATGGTTAAGGACTTTAAATAAAAACTCCACTAAGAGTACAAAAGATTTAGAAAAAAATATATTGTCTTTAACTCCTGAACAAGAACGAGAATTGTTCTTTGGAAATATAAATAAACAAACAGGAAGTGATAAGTATTTAAGTAAAATTGCTGGGGGTGATCAGCAAGCTATGGTAGATGCTTATAGTATGTACCATCATACTAAAGGTAAAACACATAAACCTACAGCAGAAAGAGCAAATAAAATATTCTTTACTGAAAGTACAACAACCACTACACCAAATATTGGATTAGCTTCTTTGCCTCAAGAAGAAATAATTACTGAAGGTATGCAAGATACTCGCTCAGATAAAAAATATACTGTACAGTCAGGAGATACTTTAAGCGCACTAGCTTCTAAATCAGGCATATCTGTAGATGATTTAATGAATTTTAACTTAGCTGAAATATCTGATAAAGATAAAATTTATGTTGGTCAACAAATAGCATTGAGTGATTCACCTGATATACCTAATCCTGCGAAAGTAGATAGTGAAGGAGATAAAACTTCTACCGATTCATTATTAGAGACAGTTAAACAACTGCTTCCTAATTTTATTCAGCGGTCAGCAGGAGGAGGGATTGGTCAGTACTATGCACAGGGAGGAAGCACAGGTCAATACTATGAAGGACAGGTGATAGGTCAAGGTGATGGTATGTCCGACGAAATACTATTTGAAGTAGAGGGTAACAATCCTGATAAAGCGTTGCTAAGTAGGGATGAATATGTTATACCTGCAGATGTAGTGGCTATGTTAGGTAATGGTTCTTCCAATGCAGGAGCAGAGCAGCTAGATCATTTTATGAAGGGTATTAGACAACAGTCCTTTGGTACACCTGAGCAACAGAAACAAATGAATCCACAACAAGGACTATCACAGTTAGTATAAATGAAAATTATTAAAATAGACACGGACCTTGTACCTTTTATATGGCCTTATGTATCAGAGTTACTTAAAAAACCTTTAGATAGAAGTTTTGGTGAACTGGAAGTAGAACATATATATTCTTATTTAGCAGAAGGACATCAAGATTTATGGATTGTAAAGGATACAGATAATAAAATTATCACAGTCTGCACTGCACAGATTGTAATTTATCCTATGCAAAAAGTATATCAGATTATTTTAGTAGGTGGTGAAGGGTTTAAAGTTAAAGAGTGGGTAGATAAATGTTGGAATAAAGATTCTCCTATTCTAAAATATGCTAAAGAACAAAATTGTGTTAGAATAGAAACTATTGTACGAGATGGTTTTGTAAAGATATTAAGTAAATATGGTTTTAATAAAACAGCTACAGTATTAAACAAAATGTTAGAGGAAAAGTAAATGGGTCAGTCATCGTTAGGTAGTACACAGTTAGCAAGAACAGCGGAGCAACAAGGTCAGTTGTCTTCTCCTAGTTCTTTTCCTGCTAATAATTATGGACTAGGAGGTAAGACAGGTAATCCTATGAGTGCGCCTAGTGCTTCTCCTGCACCTGCTGTACCACCTAGCTTTTCTGGTCTTCCAAGTCCTGTACCATCAGTGCCTACTCCTCCTTCCTCTTTGCCAGCGGTAGCTACTAGACCACCTATGCAAGGAATGCCTACACCGCCGCCGATACCAATGCCGCCTTCTCCAATTAATACTACTTATGAAAGTGATATACTAGGACCGGGAATGCCTCCACCTTCTGGTGGAAAAATGCCGGGTGTGGGAACTGCTAATGTTACTAGTCAAACTCCACCGACACCACCATTTGTTGGTGGACTACCACCCGTGGTTCCGCAACAGCGTCCTGCCCCTCCTGCGCTAGGTAAAAATCGTACTCCGTACAATAACCCTGAGCAAATTACTAATCAGCTTCCTATAAATATGCAGCCTAATCCAATGCTACCCTACTGAGTAAATGAACTTAATAAAAATAGAAACTAATTGCATAGAAGTTACTTGGCCTTACATTAAAGATTTTATACAAAAACCATTAGATAGAAGTATGGGAGAAAGAAATATAGAAGACATATACTACTCACTCATACATGGTCAACAACAATTGTGGGTAGCAGCAGATGAAGAAGACGGTATGTTTGGAATATGTATTACTCAGATATTAGAGTATCCTAACTTTAAAGCTTTGTCCATGCCTTTCATTGGTACTAAGCCACATACAATTAAGAAATGGTTTGATTACGGAATGAGTGATGACTCTCCTATAATTAAATGGGCAAGAGAGTTAGGAATAAAAAGAATAGAAGGCTATGCTAGAGATGGTTGGTTAAAGATGACTAAGAAATATAACTTTAAAAAATACTACACTGTTATAACAAGGGATATATAGTGATGGACTTGAATAAATTAGTTAGTGAACTTACAATTGCAGATAAGATTTGCCTGTATAATACTTTGTATGAAGACTTAGCTTGCAAAGGTATTGATGGTGATACAGAACTTGCTCATGTTAATAAGCAAGAGATGGCAGTCTTACGTGCAATGGGTGGTTCAGGAACAATTAATCCTAATACTAATCTTGTGCAGTTTGGTGGTGGTGGTTCACCTCCTCCTCCTCCCCCGGCTACATCTACTGTTACTCAACAAGCCACTATCCCTGATGAACTTAAACCTTTTATCACTGATATTCTTGAGAAATCTAGAGCTATTCAAGAACGTAGAGAAGAAGAAGGTTATGTTCCTTTTCAAGGTCCACGACTTTCTGACTTTACTGAAGAGCAACTAACTGCTTTTCAAGGTATTAAAGACCTTCAAGGAGCAGGACAACCATTCTATGATCTTGCTACAGGTTTAACTGCCTCTAGTGCACAAGCACCTACCTCTGAATCTGTAAATGAATTAATGAATCCCTTTATGCAGAATGTAATAGATGTACAAACCAGAGAAGCTTTACGGCAAGGTGATGTAGAGACTCAGAACATAGGTGCCTCTGCTGTTCAAGCTGGTGGTTTTGGTGGTTCTCGTCATGCTATCCTTGAAGCAGAACAAGCACGTAATCTACAACAAAGGTTAGGAGATATTCAAGCACGTGGTCAAGCTGCTGCATTTGAAGATGCACAGGCACGACTACAACAACAGCGTGAGCGTGAACGACAGGCTGGCGCACAGTTTATGGGATTAGGTTCACAAGTACCGGGACAACGCCTACGTGAAATTACTGGACTTGAGGCTGTAGGTGCACAGAAACAAGCATTAGGTCAAGCAGGTATAGATATTGCTGCACAAGAATTTGAAATTGGTAGGTCATTTCCTGAACGTACTTTGCAAGACTATCAGTCTATTGTTCGTGGTTATGCACAACCTATTCCTGCTAGTACATTACAACGAGCATCTAGTCAACAACCTGCACCATCATTTCTTTCTCAAGCTGCAGGTCTAGGCGCTGCTGGATTAGGAGCATTTAAAGCATTTGGTGGTAATGCTCAAGGTGGCTTGGTTGGTCTAGCAGAAGGCGGTCTTCCTGCTGGTGGAACTGTACTAGAAAGCCAGACAGAAGCTATCTCTGAACGTGCACAGAATGATCCTCTTACTCAAGTAGAACGTCAACCTTTATCTCAAGGTCAACAGTTTGTTCGTCAACAAGAGAATCAAGAAGCAGCTACTGTAGAGGAACAACTAAAACAAATTCAAGGACTAGCTTTAGGTGCAACTAATGCTATTGCTCAAGGACAACAGAAGCTTGCCAGCATGAATACTGCACCGGGAATGGGTGCACAACCAGCTAACTTTGGTGGTAATGTAGGATCATTTGGTTTTAAGAAAGGTGGATTACTAGGACTAAAACACTTAGCCAATGGTGGTACAGTTAGGTTGGCTGTTGGTGGTGAAACAGGAGGTGGTAGTTCTGATGGTACTCAGAAAGATATTATTTCAAGATTAAGTATGGATGAATTAATTAAGGCTTCAGGCAATCCTAATTTTTCTATTAAAATGGTAACAGATGAGTTAACTAAAAGAAAAGCTGTACAAAAAGAAGGAAGACGGTCGATGCATCGGGCATTAGCACTACCAGACCCTTTCCCTGCTGGAGTAGAAGAAACAAAAAACTCTGAACTTTCTTCTTTTGAAAAACCGGGAACACCTTTAACTAGAGATGTAGCAGACGATATGCGTCAAATACAAAGAAGCTTGCCTTCAGTCGAGCAAAGAAATAAGATGATAAGAAGTTTAGAATCTGAAACAGGACGGCCTTATGGCCTTAATATTATGCCTACTGAAGAAGGAGTTTTAAATAGACTATCAGTTGTAGGAGAAAAGATTGGTCAGGGAGTGGATTATGCTTTTGGTGAGCGTGATGAAGACAGGCCGGGAAGATTACAAGAACTAGATAAAGATTATAGTAGTATAGATGAAAGACAAATTCCTTTAATCAAAGAATTAAGGCGTTTAAAAAGTTTAGATAAGCCTGAAGCATTAGCAGACGATGCTGCTATAAGTGGACAGTCATCAGAACTAAGACCTAATCGTGTTAGTTTTGATCCAAGCCGTGTTCCAACTTCGCCTACTGTACCTCTTCCACAGAGTATGAAAACTACAACACAACCTACAGAAGAAGTTTTGGAGAATACAAATATTATTGGCTTGGATGAAAGTACAGGTCCAGATGATAAAATTGTTGAACAAGAAACAATACAAGATGTATCAATGGATATGGATACAGGAGATAGAGATAGCGATCCTATAGCTATAGGTGATCAAGCTAGATTAGAAGCTATATCTCTAGGAGTAGATACAACTGAACCAGTAGCTGGAGATTTTACTAACGTTATTTCTATGGTTGATCCTTTCGCTAAGAAAGAAGAACTTATGGCGAAGATGGAGGATATGACTAAGCAAGAAAGAAAAGATTTGATGGATTTAAGAGAAGGATTAGATCAAGATAAATACTTAGAACTTATGAATTTAGGATTTAGTATACTTGCTCAACCGGGAGGACAGACGTTCCTTCAGGCTATTGGTAAAGGTGCTGTAGATTCTAAACTAGTATCTAATCTATCTAAACTTAATGATAAGCAACGATCATTAATGATGAAAGCTTCTTCTCTTGATCGTAGAGATTTAAAAGAAGAGTTGAATTTTACTGATAAACAAATTGATAATTACTATAAAAACAGAAGTCTTGATCTTAAAGAGATGGAAATAAAAGGCATGATTGCTAACACTAAAGATAAAAATTATGCTTCCTTGTTAAGCTTACAGTTAAAGCAAATTAAAGAGCAACGACAAGCTACAGAAGGAAAATCAAAATTAAACTTAGATTTAGCTAACGCAGCAACTAATTGGACAGGTAGAGATGGAGAGAAAAATTATATAAAATATTATAATGATGCAACTAAACCAGAAAGATTTCCTAAAGAGTATCTTGAGTCAGATGAAGGTAAAAGTATTTTTACTGAATCTATGATTCCTTTCTTAGGAAGTAATAAGTTAAAAAAAGCAGCGCCAAGACAAGCTTTTAAATCAGCATATTACGCTGCATCACAAGAAGGAATTATAGGACCAAAAAGAGATGCTATGGCTACTGAAGCAGCAATAAGAGTAGCTATGGGTGAAAACTAGTGTCAGAACTTTTATCACCACCTTCTTCTAATTTAGCTGAACGATTAGGAATTGCAGATAGGCCTTTATTAAATCCGCAATCTTTTTCCAAAGAAACTCCTTCTGTTGTTTCTGCGGAAGAAGTGGATAGTTTTTCTAATAGACTTGGACGTTCTTATCAACAATCAGAAAAAAATATAGCTGATAGTATTGGTTTGTTTGCTCAAGAATTTGGTTTAGAAGATTTAGAAAAATGGGCAATACGTACATCTATAAAACAAGATGCTGATATTGCAATGCATGGTCAACCTCAAAGAACAGCCAGCTTTACTACAGGCTTAGATGAGATTGAAGCAGCATATGGTCCTGATGGTGATGTAGGTGCTGCTCTTGACCGTGGTGGTTTACTTTTAAAAGATATGGTAGCTGATGGTTTAGGATCAGTAGGTCTACCTGTAGCTGCTGGTCTAGCTGCAGTTCCTGTAGCTATGGCTGGCGCACCTGCTGTTGTTACTGGTGCTGTAGCACTTGTTCTTCCTCTTACTGTAGGCGCTGGTATAGCTTCTGCACCTATCTATGAAGAAGCTAAAAAGTTAGATGCATCAGAAGAAGATGCAAGAAGATTTGGTTTAGTAGGAGGACTGGCTTCTGGTCTTTTAGATAGGGTAGGAGCAGGAATTATTCTTTCTAATCTTATTAAACAGTTTGGTAAGAAAGCTATAACGGATGAGTTAGCTAATGAGGTTGGTAAATCTGCTGCTAAAGCTGCCGTTGAAAGTGCAGGTAGAGTTACTTCAGACATTGCTAAAGGTAGTGCAAAAGGAATTGTAGGTGAAGGTGTAACAGAAGGCGCACAAGAATTTCTACAAATGTCTGCTGCTGGTTTAGCTGCTGACAAAGGTATTATGCCATATGATATGGAAATAGCTACTAAAAGATTGATAGATGCAGCGGCACTAGGTTCAGTTACAGGTGGTACATTAGGTGCAGGTTCTAGCTTTGTTTCTGGTAGAATGAAAAGAGATTTAGCAGAAAAAGAATTAGAAGAAAAAGAAAAAATAACTAAGTTAGAAAATTTAGTTAATGATGATGAGATTGCTAAAGTAGAATCTTTTACTGGTACTTTACGTGAAGGTAAAAGAATGAACACTTCTCAAAAAATAAGAGGAGCATTTAGATCAGCTATTTCTCCTTTGCGTGGGTTGTTCGATACAGGTGGAGAACAAGGTGGCAGATTAGTTAATTCTTTAGATAATTATTATGATAAATTAAGTGCTGCTGTAGGTAAGGATGCAAGACAAACCTTTCAAGACCCGGAGACAGGTGAGAATATTGAAGGTTTAGTAGGAGTTTTTGATAGTCTTAGACGCTCAGTAAAACTTCCCTTTCAAAAAGCTATATCTCCTAAAGTTAACAAGAGATTATCAGATGTATTAACAAATAAAGTAGACGTTGATCCTGATCCAAATATTATGAAAGCTGCTCGTAATATACGTGAGTTTTTAGGTACTACTGAACTTGATCCAGACACAGGAAAACCTTTGCCTTCTATTAAAATTACACGGTCAATGGTTAGAGAATTATTAATGAATCCAGAAATTACTCAAGAACAGTCAGTTTCTTTTGGTAAGATAAATCCTAACACTGGACAATTCTTTGTAGATCAAAGAGTATTTGAAGCTGTAAAAGGTAGGGTTAGTCAGGCTAGGTCTGAATTAGAAGAAAGAGTAGGACAATCTCCACAAGAAGAGACACTAATATTTGAGACTGTAGAAAAAGATTTAAAACCTTTTATAGGAGAAGTTCTTTATAAACCTACAGCTACAGGAAAGTATAAAGAATTAGTAGATGCTGGATCAGATATGCAATTTATATCTGGTTATCTTCCTACAATGATAAAAACTGGTCCTTTAAATAGAAGAAAATTAATACGTATACTACAAGAAGAAGGTTTAACTAAACAAGCTTCTGCTTCTGTAGCTGAAAATATTGAAAGCAATGAGGGTATGTATAACCCACAAGATATTAAACTTAATTTAGATGACTATCGTACTCCAGATAAAAGAGTATCTTCTAATACTGAATCATTTGAAATGGGAAGAACACTTCAAGATCGTGTTCGTAATAGGCTGTATGATGAAGGTCTAATTGAGACAGATGTAGAGGGTATTCTATACCGTTATATGTTAGACTCAAATAAAAAAATTCAAAGTCAGAATTTAAAAAAGGTGATACAAGAAACAGTACCTAAATTAGTAGAAGAAAATAATATTACAGCAGCAGAGGTAGATAGAGTTGAGTCTTTATTTAATGCTATTCAAGGTAAGTATCAACCATTGAAAGATAAGAATCTTCAAGCGATTCAAAAATGGACACTAACTGGACAGTACATCTATACACTTCCTCTTGTAGGTTTAACTGCATTGTCTGAACCTTTAATTATTCTATCAAGAATAAATCCTAAGTATGCTTTGTTTGGGTCTGCTCAAGCAGGTTATAATGCTTTAGCAAATGGATTAAGAAAAGTCTTTCCTAAGTTACCAAAGACTGAAGCAGAGAAAGCCTTCCAAGGAATAGTACAAGGTTTAGATGGCACACTTGCTGAAAGATTTGGTGATCTTGCTGGAGTAACTGTTTCAAGAAAGGTAAGTAACGCTTTCTTTAGAGCAACATTACTTACTACTATTACTCAGATCAGTAGAGATATGGCTTTTCAAGCCGCTAGATTACAGATGAGAGATGACTTACGTACTATTCGTAGGTATGAAGATTCTGATACACCTAAAACTAAAGAGTTTACAAATGCTCGTAAGCGTCTTACTGCTCAAGGTTTAGTAAAACCAATGGACGACACCTTACAAGATTGGGCGAATGGTTTGTATGAAGGTAGAGGTGCACCTGAACTTATTAGACAAGCTATGTCTAAAACTGTAGATGAATTTATTATGGCACCGAATGCAGTCAATCGTCCTTTGTGGATGAGTAATCCTCACCTTGCTTGGGCAGCACAGTTAAAAGGTTTCCTTGCTACATTTGGTAATACTGTAGGCACAAGATTATGGAGAGATATTGCTGTTCCTCTTTCTAAGGGACGTATACCTGCAGCAGACATGATGAAATATACTATTGCGTTATCTTCAATCATTGCTGTATCTATGGCAATGCAAGCATTACGTGATCAAATTAGATATGGTGATGATGCAGATGATAGTCCTTTTTCTCAGTTAGACGGCAAAGAAAAAATTATTGAGGCGCTTCTTCGTTCAAATATTTTTGGTGTAGCAACAGTTCCTTTTGATGCATTAAGTGCAGAAAAATACGGATCAAATTTTTATGAAAGTATTCTTGGTCCTTCTGCTAGTCAGTTTGCAAATATAGCAGAGGCAGGAGGAAGTTATGTTTTAAGTGACGACTCTCGTAAGTTAGCAAAAGAAATTTCTAATCTTATTCCTTTACTTAGAAACATACCTATGTCAAGAGATATTAAACAAGAATTTGTAGATGCTTGGGAAGAAAGATTAGAAAATTTTAAAGATAGAATAGTGAATTAATTATGGAAATGGATGCACAGTTTTTATTTCAAGTAGGTGCAGTAGTTGCCTCTCTGTCAGGTGCATGGGCATTAGTACGTGCACAGGTAACTGCATTGAAGTCAACACAACAAGAGATAAAAGATTACGTAGATGAATTGAATAGAGAACAGGATGTAGTAGAAAATAATGTAGCTGTTTTACGTAGTCAGATTAGTGTACTTTCTAATATTCTTAGTCCCGATAACTTAGCTAAAGAATATAAACGTAAGGGAATAGTACATGCTCAAATAATCAAGCTTCAAGAAGAAGTGAAATCTATACAGCACATGCATAATGGAAAACATCCGCCTGTACCAAAGGAGAAGGACTATACAGAAAACGAAGATTGACCTGATTGTTCTATTTTTATACTTAAAAACGTCACCTTACAGGCCAATGCCTCCATAAGCCTCTAGGAAGACCACACAGAAGAAGTAGTATATTTTTGGGGTAAGGGTAGCCAAGCCTATCTTTAACCCTACTCACGGGTCTTTATACGGCTTCAATTTCTTCTTGTTCTTCCTTAAACCAGTCACATTGTAGAAAAATCTTAGATGATCTTTCTTCACCTAGTATTTCTAAACTCCTTACTATCTCATCCTCTAATTCTACAATTGATTTAGGAACTTCGTCATCTCTAGATGTTCTAATCTTAGACAAAACTTCCAAAGCTTTAATTGCACTGTTGGTATGTCCATTATTTTTAGCATAAGTATATTGATTCTCAATCTCAGTGATGACATCAATATTAGTTTCTAATTCTTTTTCTAACTCTTCAATTCTTTCCTGTATATCATTACGCTGTACTAGCCTATGCCCTTGTGTATGTGCAGACACATCAGAGTAACCAGCAATCTTAGCTGACTCAGTAGCATTCCTATACAGGACGTATGCTTGGCAAAACTTTTCTTGTTTAAGATTTAATTCTTTAGTCACAGAATTTTTCCCATGTAAGATTATGGCTTAGTACTTGTCTAGCAGTTTCGTTGGAGAGAGAGTCAGCATCACTGATTAGAATTGGGAATGACCAACTACAGAATGCCGCCTCTCCTCCAACGCTTCCGCAACTGCTTAGAAACATCACCATCAGAAAGCTTGTCAACTTTGTTTTCAATTTTATTTCTTTCCTTTGCATTGTCTACTGCAGTTTCTAGTTCTTTCTTCTCTGCATTATCCTTACCTGCTTTGAAGGCAAACAATAAGGGTAGTATCTTACCTAAGAAACTAATGATAGAAGAAACTAAAGACAACATTATTTTACTTTCACAGTCTTACCTTTAACAATAGGTACTTCTTCTACTACCACTTCTTTCTTACCTGTTTCTTTTGCTTTGCCTACTGTAAGACTGAGTAGCTCTACAACCTTATATATTTTTCCTAGAGCAGAATCAGGATTAGGAGTAGGCGTACCTGCAATAAAGATACTAGCAATAGCAATAATACCTGTAAGGGTAGAGACGACAATCTCAATATTACTTGTTAAAGTTTCTAGCATAATTAGTTCCTTTCTTTAAGAGTTAAATGTATTATCGTAGTAAGTTTTATTACCATGTCGAGATGTTAGATAGACTTGGTTAGCTAGTGTATCATACTTAGTATAAAACTCTACACCCATATCTATTTGAGGTGCATCAAACAACTGTTCACAATCTTGTGCCATTGCTAACAGTTCTCCTGTAGTCCAAAATTCTTTTTCATTAATCTCTACTTTCATGTACTTAGTTTTACCATCAAAGAGAGTTTCTTTTTGTTCTTCTTCAGATACTTCAGGGACAGAACAATCAAAACCAAAGAGATGAAAGTTTCTAAACCCAAAGATATGAAGCATACCAATCGCTCGCATAGCTGCACAAGTACCACCAGTAACAAAGGTTACGTCATCACTTATCTGTATCTGTTCCTCTTCAGGATAGTCCTCTTTGTTATTCACTCTGTTTTTAATAGCTTCAGAGTAAGCGTGCCATCCATATACATTAGATGTTCGTTCTAAAATATATTTAGTAACAGAAGGTTCTGTCATAGATGCTATAAAGAATTTAGTTGAAGGATCAATAGTTTCAAACAAACTTTTACGAACTATACCATGTGTACTCTCACCCTCAATAGTACGAGGATCAAGTATAACACAACCCCAAGGCTTTATGCCAGCCTCTAGTAGTTTAGGATAGCTATGCTTAACACAGATTATCTTACCATTTGTTTCTGCTTGTAGTTCTTTCAGCTTATCAAAGTCAATAGACGATCCACCAGAGACAATGATAGCAGCTTCTGAATGTGGGTAGTATTGTTGTACACTATCCCAACTGTCTATAAGATTTAGATTAACATTAATGTTCTCAACAATATCATCTTTAGGTACACAGTCTTTAGGATGTACGATAATAGGGATACGTCTTAGTTCAATAGGAATGTCTGGTAAGTCTGCATTGTTAAGCAGTACAGCTAGGTGTACAAGACCACCACCAGATACTTTATCTTGAGATGGAAGCACATGCATACGCTTACCTTCCATCTCGTCACGGATAAGCTTATTAACTCCTACCTTTTCTTGAGATACAGTATGTCCATTCTCATCCTTAGAATAGAAGTCATCGAAGACAATGACAGGGATATGTTTTAGATTATCGTAATCACTTTTGATTGTATCTTCACTATGACCACCATCAATAAAAGCAAAAGGAACTTTCTTTAATTCTTTCTTAGCTTTCTTGAGTGTGTCTCGGGAGTTACCCTTATGTAGTTTAAAGGTAAATGTTTTACCATTCTCTTTCATCTTCTCTTCAAACTCAGTGAGTCGATCAAAGACTGCCTTGTAAGTATTGTGTTGTTTAATATTTAACTCAAGCTTATCGGTTTCATTAGTAGCTTCTTCAAACAAATCAAAACCAATGTAGTGAAAGTCATCCCTCTTTTCAAAGGAAGCAAGTGCCATCTCAATTGCCCTGCCACCATTCCATGTACCAATCTCTACAATCCGATCAGGTTCATAAGCACGTACCATAGTAGCAAGCTGTCCATAACGAGGCAGTACTACGTCCTGTGAAAAGCCTTGCTCAGACATGACTTCGTTCTTACGATTACCTTTGTAGTGCATCATAAATTCATTGAGGTTAGACTGTTCAAAGACAGCTAGTCCTTTAGCTTCTGGTGTAAGGTTATGTACCTTCATACCATGTGCTGCATAGATGTTAATGAACCTAGTCATAATGAACGCATCAGTCCATTCACGGTATGCTATTACTTCTCCAATGTCATAGCATCCTCGAATGTCTGCAAGAAAGTAGTGAGGCATTTGATAGTCAAGATTAAAACCAATGAAGCCTGTCTCACTAAAGTCAATATCTTTTCTACCTAGATGTACTAACTCTGAGTCTTTAGGAAAGGCTTTAAAGAGAGTATCTTCATTAAGTTTGTTATGAGTAATGACATCTGCATCCATCCAGATTAACCAACCGCCCTTAACTTCTTCTTCAGAAATCTCCATGAAGTAATCAGTCAAGGCATAGACTTTATGACACCACTTCAGTGCATCCATACGCCAGTTATATTCCATCTGACCGTTCTCTGTACCATCATGGTGCTTCATACGCTCAAGATAATTAGTACGATCCTCTACTAAATCTAAGTCTCGGTATTCAATAAGAGGTGACTTAGGAAACTCTTCAATCTGTTCTTCACTACATGAATCATAGTAAGCTACTAGTTTTAAATCTTCTTCCCAGTGTTCTACTACTGACTCAAGCATACTCTTAGCATAAGTGTTGTAGTTGTGTCCACTAAACGATGTTACAAAATTAGTCATATTGTTCACTCATTTCCTTATATAGTTTGTTCCACTCTTTTGCATAGTGATTATCTATTTCTCTCTTGCCTTCCCAGTTCCTGAACATTGGTCCACCTGTTGTAAAATGCACACACTTAGGATCAACGTCTTCATGCGAATGACCATCAAGCCAGTTCCATTCTTCAGATATGCTAGATACTTTTTCTGCCCAATGCATACCGTGTAACCATCCTCCGCTATTAGTGTTTACATCAGATATAGTTAGTTCATTTAGTTCTGGATTACCACAATTAAATAACATAAAGCTTGACCAGTTCTTTCTAAAATAAGTTTGTTGTAATTTGTTATCCATTTTATATTTGTCATTAGGCTGGTACTTATGATGTACACAAGCTACAGAAAAATCTCTATAAGAGAAGAGATTAAATAGTTTATTTATATCATCTCTCATGTACATATCACAGTCCATAAATAAAGCATGTCCTTGATGTACATTTAGAAAGGGTACAAGAAAACGTGTAAAACTAAACTCAGTTGAGAAAGGTTTTTCATCAAATGAATCTACCTGCTGACCATCTTTAATTATCATAGTTCTCCAGTACAAACCTGTACGCCTAACACTATCCTGCTTTAGTCTAACAATGTTAACAGGAGAAGAGGCATGTTTATTTATACTGTACTCAAGAACGTCACAGTAAACTTTTTCTTTAGGATCATAACCTATATATACAGTAGGTATACTACTCATCTTAGTTTCTTATCCTTATAAAAAGGGATGCATCTTACTTTGATGCACCCCTAGTGTTATAATTATTTTATCTCAATTACTTTAGGTTTTTCTTTTTCAGGTATAACTTCTTCAAATGTAATAGTAAGAAGACCGTCCTTTAGATCAGCGTCTCTTACTTCCATTGTATCAGAAAGGGAAAAGGATTTGCGAAACTTACGTGCAGCAATGCCTGTTACCACGTAGTCCTCTTTATTATTCCCTGCCCTATCTCCTTCAACAGTAAGGAGATTATCTTTCAACTCAATATTTATATTCTCTTTAGAGTATCCTGCAACAGCTAGAGTAAGCTTATAAAATGTATCTTTTTTCTCTAAGTCATGTGGGGGAAAGGAACCAAGATTACTTGGTAATCGTTTGAACATATCGTTCATAGCAAACCCTAACATATAGTCTTGAATTGTATTAGAGTTTTGATTTAGATAAGATACATAATCTTTTGTAGTTTTTAAATTCATTATAGTCTCCTTTGTTAAGCGAGTTAATTAGGTACACCACATTGGTCGTACCTTGCACATACTACTACATTATAAAATAGTTGTCAAGAAAAAAATTAAGTAAACTTTTCTCCTCTGAACCAACAGACCAAAGAAGATCGTTCACCTTCTTTTACTTTGGTTACTCTATGAAACATAAAGGAAGGAAAGACAGCGATGCTACCTGCCTTCCTCATGTCCTTGAGGGTAGAGAATTTTTTACTAGCTTGCGGATGTACCCAATCCTGTACCTGAAAGTCTCCTCCTTTAAAAGTATCTTCTAAGGTAATGCTGACAGACAACTTTCTTACAAAAGGATCAGAGGGTAATTCTACTCCTGTATCCATATGCCAATCATAGAACTGTCCTTTACCATAGAAAGAAACTTGAGGAGTTTCAAAACAATTTACATTAAAGTTCCATCCTGCTTCTTCGTTAGCTTTCTCTACATACAACTGAAGGATACTAGTCAGTTCAGGATTTTCTAACCATGCTATTTTATTATTCCTAACTTCCTGCATCTTAATATCATCACCTTCTTTAAAGACTTTCGCCTCTTCTTTATTTAATTCTCTCCCTATGTTCACTAATCCCTTACATAGTTCAATAGGAAGTTCTTCTTTATAACAACAATAGGTATGCATTATACTCCACAACTCCCACCATGTCCTGTGATATCACAAATATCATGTGTCTCAAGACCTTCTTCAAACTCTTCGCCTAACTTAGCAACAGCTTCCTTATAAGGTACAGATGTTAGTGGTTGCCCACCACGACATGAATCAGGGTATACAGTAAAGCCACGTAAGCGATGTGCGTAAGAGGCAAGAGTATTAGTAAAGTCCACAACAGTATCTTCATTGTTCAGCTTACTTCCCCATGACGGTAGATTAATAGTAGAGGAGATGGACATATCTACATAGTCTTGAACGTCAGCTTGGAACTTCATACGTCTTTTGTAATCCTCTGCAAGATCAAGAGCAGACTCAATGTTATCTGGTTTAGTATCATAAAGATCAATCAACTCCTGCGCTGCACTATCTACTACATACTGGTAGTGCCAGCGTGTACCACCCTTTAAATACCTACGCTTATATGATACAGCAAAGATTGGTTCTACTCCTGTGCTTGTACCTGCAAGAATACCAATGCTTCCTGTAGGTGCAATGGCACGGTTAGCTACTGGACTACTGATATTCATTTCATCAGCAGTCTTTTTAGAAGTATCATCAGTCACTCCTTTGTAAACTCCTAACCATTGGTGTAGTTCATCAGTAACTTCATACTTAGAACCTCGCTTAATCAACCACTCATGCATACCCATTAGACCTAGACCAAGCCTACGATTCTTCTCTCGTACTTTATAAACTTTATCATAAGGTAGCTTCGCTTTAAGAGTACCACACATAAGAAACTTAGTAGCTAAGTGAACAATATCTTTAAACTCTTTTAGAGTATCTACCCTTCCAAGGTTGACTGAACCTAAGTTACAAACATCTGAATCATTTTCCGAAGTAACTTCAGTACATGCATTACGTAGCGTTTCATTTTCTTTATCAAAGAAGTTAAAAGAAAATCCCGGTTCAGCGGTACGTAAGGCTTGTTGTACATTCTGCTTAAAAGTAGTCCCAACATCTCCTGTCTCCCAATAATTAAGTAACCACTCTGTATCATAGTTAACACTAATGTTAGTCATATCTAATGGAGCAATAAAGTTAAAGTCTTGTTCCTTAACCTGACCAATAGTAAAACCTGTGCTACCAACAGGCATCTCATACCAGTTTTTACTAGTAAGAAACTTATCAATGTCTGCATGTTTCCAATTCATACTGGCATAGATAGCTGACCTACGACTACCACCCTGCATGACCCTTCGGCCAATTTCGTTGATCATTAGCATCTTAGGTATAGGACCAGAGGAAAGACCACCCGTACCTGACAACACCCTACCTTCCTCACGGTATACAGAATAATCTACACCAATACCACCACCTGTCATCAGACATGACTCACTCTTCCATGACAGGTCTGCCCAATCTTCACGTGTATCTTCCTCTGCCTTCAGAAGATAACAATTATTAAAGAACTTGTTAGGTCTACCCGCATAGTATAAGTACCTGCCACCGGGAATAAATTTTAGATCAGTGATATATTCTTTAAGCTGATCTATCTCATCCTGCTTTAACTGAGGAGAACAAACATCTTCTACCAGTACAGACGCTAGGCTTGCCCATGTCTCACAACCATGATGAGCATACTTATGTTTGAATATGTCCTCACTAAACTTAGAACGGAACATAGGGTTTTCATTAGAGCGAAAGGTGGGCATATACTAAACTCCTTTGTTAATATGATCATGTACATAAAGCATGATTATGGCATAGTGAATAATCTTTAACAAGTCCTTCCTATTCTTACCTTCTTTGTTACCGTATCTCTTCCAGTATTTTAAGATGTTACCCATTACAAAGCCTTCACCGTGGCCGCTATCTAGTATTACATCAGTGGCTTGGTACTTACCTTTTGCATAGTGTTCCTTATATGTAGACGTAACATACTCATGTACCTCATCTACATAGTCTCCTTCATCAAATTTAAAATTAGGAAGTGATGCATACATCTGTGCAATCTCTGTGTCTCTATCCATCTTTTTACTCCTAGTCAAATGTGAGGACGGCATTAATTCTTTTCCTTACGTAGAGAATTTCTTTAGACTTGATTACCTTGTAGGCAAAGGTACGAACATAGTCAGGATCAACTCCTGCTATGTCACATACAGTATAGAAATCTTCAGCAGTTACACCTACAGATGCAAAGAACCAAGCCTTTGCATTGTTTCTTGAGACGATAGACTCATGTGATTCTTTATTATGTTCAGGCTTAGTAGCATCTAGCATAGCCTGTAATAGTACACTAAGAAACAAGAGTTGTTGCGGCGGTGCCTTTTGATTTTCTACTAGCTTTTCTAACTCTACCAGAAGGTTTTCTTTTTTTATCATTTAACCAACTGTCAGGTAAACCATCTGATAATTTACAATATTTAAATCCATGTTTGTTACACCAATCTGCATAAGTTGTTTTACTCCTTTTGTATAGCTTGCTTGCTGGCCTATCAAATACAAACCGCACATCAAGATCAGGATTAGATTCTCTTAGAAACAAATGTTTCTTTCTATCTTCTAATGTGAACCTACCTTTAACTTCTAAGATTATACCTGACGGTAGGATAAAGTCAGGTAAGTATCTTTTAGATTCAATCCACATATAAGGAATGTAGTACGGTTCAAACTCATACTTAACCTTTACGCTTCTTAGATATTCTGCTGTAGTTCTTTCGCTACCTGACCTATATTTCTCAGGCATATAGTTCTTCTACATCAGGTGTGCGTTCTACGTGCGTTAAGAACTTTGAACCGTTCGAGTATTTAAATTCTCGTAACCCTGCACCATCGTTAGCATCAGACCAGCAGTCACGTTTATGCTCACAAAAATTACAGCCAACAGCAAGACGACGATTGCCAGACTTGCCGTCAGGAATATCATCATAGCACCTATCAGGTAGGATAGGAGACTTAACCATCTTCTTGAGGTGGTTGATTCTTTCCTCTGCATTTATCATCTCCATATGATGGACAGGACAGTAGGCTATCTCTCCACTGGATTTATCTATAACTACAAACCCTGCTTCTTTTACCTTGTTAGCGTGAGCGTAAGCAGATAGTTGTGCGATGTAACCAAACGGATCGTCCGTAAATATAGCACCTTCCTTAAACTTCTTAAAGGAGAAACTGGAAGCACTCTTAAAATCTACCAGCATATCATCTACCCTAGCATCTTGATGTCCTACAATACCTTCAATCTTTAATTCTTTCTGTTGATCTGTAACTGGATGTCCTGCTGCCTTACACAAGAATACGAGAAGACTCTCAAGGATATTACCGTACAAGAATTTTATGTAGTCATTTCCTTTCAAGCCTTCTCCGTCTTCTTTGTCCTCCTTATTTAAGTTGTACCAAATCTTTCTATCTGGTTGACCAATAAGAGACAGCCTTAAAGTTTTCTTTTTCTTACGGCTTTCAGTAAGGGCAAAGGAGACAGAACGAGTAATCTCTTCTGCTAGAACAGCTAGATCATCTTGGGATATATCTACTTTTTCTTCTGAAGTAAAGAGGGAGTATATATCTTCTACCAATGTATCTATTTTTTTATTACTCATTCTGTCTATTCCTTTAAGCTTCGTTCAAACGATAGCGAGTATAGCTTTCACCTTCCGGTGTCTTAGCCGTAACTGTATCAATCTCATAACCACGTTTGCGAAGGGATGCAATAGATGCTGTAAGATTCTCTGCCCATCCACGTTGGATAGCAGTCTTACGAGTAACACGCATCCGCTTCTGCAAAGCACGAAGAATTTTTTGATCAGTAGTCATTAACTTTAATTCCTTTCTAGTTGATACTCAAACATTTCATCAATCAAATCGTGGAAAGAATATTCCCTTTCCCATCCTAGTTCTTTCTCTGCCTTAGTAGGATCACCCAGCAATATATCAACTTCTGTTGGACGATAAAACTCAGGACTACAATTAACTAGAATACCTTTATACTCTGAGTTTTCTTTAATGTCAAACCCTATTTCATTAACTCCTTCCTCTTCCCACTGTAATTGAACACCAAGATATTTATTAAATCCATACTCAATTAATTCTTTAATTGAATGCACCTTACCAGTAGCAAGAATATAATCGTCAGGTTTATCTTGTTGCATCATAAGCCACATGCCTTCTACATAATCAGCAGCATGTCCCCAATCACGTTGGGCATTAAGGTTACCTACTGTAAGACATTCTTTCTTACCATACATGATATCTATGATACCCTTAACGATCTTCTGCGTAACAAAATTATCTCCTCTCATTGGAGACTCATGGTTAAATAGAATACCATTACAACCATACAATCCATAAGCTTCACGGTAATTCTTTACCATCCAATAACTATACTGTTTAGCTATTCCATAGGGACTGCGAGGGTAGAAGGGAGTAGTCTCTGTCTGTGGTACTTCTTGTGCCTTACCATACAGTTCTGATGTAGATGCTTGATAGAACTTACAGGTATCAATCATCCCTAAAGTTCTAATACACTCAAGCAAACGGGTAGTACCTAGTCCATCTACATCTCCTGTATACTCTGGTATATCAAATGATATTCTTACATCAGACTGTGCACCTAAGTTATAAATTTCTGTAGGCTGTACTTCTTTAATTACCCTAAGTAATCCTGAAGCGTCAGTCAAATCTCCATAAGATGTATGGAAATTTACTTTACTTTCTAGTTGATCTATTCTTGCAAAGTTATTTACTGACGATCTACGAACAAGAGAATGAACATGATAGCCTTGCTCTAAAAGAAATCCACTAAGGTAAAAACCATCTTGGCCTGAACCTCCAATAATTAAAGCTTTATTCATTTGTATTCCTATTGTGAATTAACAAAATAACAGTCCCTCTCCACACCTGTTATAAATTCTGCCCATAGTCTCATTAACGATAGGCTTTAATGAGAGTAGCAGACCCTAGTGTAACTACTTAGAACGGTACTTCTTCTCCTTCTTCTTGTTGTTGTGTACCTACAGTATAGCCACCATCAACGGTATCAAAGTTTGACCCGTCACCTCCAAAGGGTACTAGATCAACTACCTGTACTCCCATCAAGTCTGATGCTACCCCACTCTTACCAGCGTAGGTCCAATCATAAGTAGTAAACTTAACATTAACTAGACTACCATTACCTACAAGGTTACCATCCCAAGTATTGTTTTGGGAATCTCTAATCACAGGTGATGGACGAACTGAACCGTCTTTCTTATTGACCTTGCGTTTGATCTTAACAAAGTCTCCACGGTCATCACCTTTATTCTGAACAGCAAGACCCAAGCTTTCAACTTTCTTCTTAGAGTCTTCATCCAAACATACATCCACACACCATACAGGTTCATAGGTAGTGTTAGGTGCCGTGATGCTTGCCCAGTATGCTTTACCAGAAATAATATTTACGTCCATAGTATATTCTCCTTTGGTTGTGCCACTCTATTGTGGCTTGATAATTTATTTTCGTACTTTAAACTAACACCTATCAGGTGTCAACAACTTTCTTTACTTTTCTTTCTCTATACTTTAACCGCTCTATTGCCTCCTTGTAGTTGTACAATTCATCTTGAGTAGCTACGTAAGCTGCCCGTCTTAGCTTACCACCTGCTCTACCGAATCTTTCTTCTTTAGCTAACTCATCGGCAAGCATGAATCCTTTAAGTTGAAACGTGTCATCTCCTTTCTTAACCATCAAAGCAAATAACTCTATGCCAG
>Ga0209337_1000484_pt1 | contig 32079 bp, 34 predicted proteins | sample LinPmetageLP53_FD_184044 | JGI IMG/M metagenome (GOLD analysis project Ga0209337, IMG submission 184044) | Marine viral communities from the Pacific Ocean - LP-53 (SPAdes) (version 2) | ecosystem: Environmental > Aquatic > Marine > Oceanic | place: Pacific Ocean | collected 2010-02-08 | reverse complement strand
ACCGCCAACTTCACCTGTGTATTCATATACTTTTGTACAGCCATCTATCTCGCATTGTTCTATAAGTCTATCTGTTGTCATGTGACTTGATACAGTTTCCACAACAAAGCCTACAACTAATGTGTATGCAACTAAACCTAATGCTAAGTATCTATTTTTCAAACTTTCTCTTGCCTGTAGAATAACTATCCTCAGGATCTATTTCAGCATCAGCATTCATAAATCTCATACGTTGTACTAAATCCCAATTAACCTCTTTCCATTCACCTGCAATATCATCTATGTCGGTCATATCAAATTCTTTATTATTACTCATCGTGTTATTATCTCCTCATACCTTTCACGAAACTCTTCAAACTCAGGATGTATATCAAAGAAATTTTCTTTTCTAAATCTATCCATCTCTTTTATATCTGCTAATGTTTCGTCTAGCATGTGTGTATCGTCTCCATCTAGGAAACTTCTAAATGCTTTGAATGTTTCTGTTGTTCTACCAATACTGTCTCCACCATTGTCTTCTATCCATTCTAAAGTCTCTGTTATTTTTCTTTGTGCTTCTAATTTTAAATGCTTTGGTAATACTGTTGCTCTATGCACAGGTTTACCTAACAATATATTTATTGCAAACTCTTTTGGTTTAATGAATCCTGTTTCTACAAGTTCTTTAAAAAAGTCTGTAATGTCTAATGCGTTGAATAAACTTACTGTGGCACTAACATGAAAATCTATGTCAGGACATTCTTCTAGCATACGTTTTCTATTTGCAACTAAGTCTTTCCATATTGTTCCTTTACGCAGATACTCTCCACGTTTCCCACTAGCATCTATACTAGCACCTACGCCTATCATATCAAAGTTCTTCCAAAGCTCTATAACATCATTGCCTTTGTAATCTAATTTACTAAAGTTAGTATTGTAATAAACTCTCATAGGCGATTCAATTTTTGTCCTTCCTAACTCAACTAGTTTATTCATTATGTACCAATGCTCGTCCATTATAATTGGCTCACCGCCTGCCCAGTATATTTTTTCTACTGAGTTTAAGTAAGGATCAAATGTTTGTAGGAAGTCTTCTGTACCTTTTTTAATTTGGTATATAGGCTGTTCCGGTGTTTTATTATAGTTACTATCTACAGCATCTTGAAACCACTGGCTACTTAAATCAGGCCCACATGTTCTACACCGCATGTTACATATATTACTAAACCTTATATCCATGTATGTCATATTTACTGTGTCTAGACTTCCGTCGTCGTTTGTTGATTCAACTATATGTGTCTGCTCATTGCCATGCGGATTATTTTTTAGTGTTAAGTATTCTTGGTTACTTCGTATTCTTAATGTTTCATGTCCGTGTTCTTCTTGTTCATAACATCTATTACAATTAGAAACTTTTTTATGATTAAGCATATCTAATCTAAAACGTTTCATGGTATCACTATTCCATACCTCTTCTAAAGAGTTATCGTTCAGATTACCGACAGGCATATCTAACTCACTTAGACAACATGTAAACACTCTACCGTCGGGCCATGGGTGCATGTGTATCCAAGGAATGATACAGAACGATTCGCTTTCCATTAATTCTTTTTTATCTATCTCTTTAGCCATTTCTAATTGCTCGTATAATCCATGCATTTAAATCCCATTCCCACCAACGGTTTTCACCGTGTACAGGATTACTAGGATCTTTGTGATGATTATTATGCCACCCTTCTCCAAATGTTATTACGTTAACCAAATGATGATTAACACTCTTGTCTTCTGTTTCCCAAGTTCTATATCCTAACTTGCTTAAACCTTTACCATGTCCCCATGTGTTAAAGGCACCAGTTGCCCATACACATAAACTTACAGGTATAAGATATGCATACAACCAAAGCCACGGATCTATTAGTGATATGACTCCTGTGTATACTGATGTATATGCAAAAAAGTATTTATGTGTACTCATAACTCCCTTGTTACGCATCCAATCTCTACCAAGTTTTATATTATACTTCTCATCTTTTAATCCCAATGTCCAACTTTTCCATAAACTCATGTGGTGTGGACTATGCGGATCTAGTTCAGTATCACTTGCTTTATGATGCTCTCTATGTTTTACAACATAACCAAATGTACTTGAAAGTCCTGCTAGTGTGCCACTTATGTTGAGGAACCATTCCCAAAACTTATTAGTTTTAAAACTTCTGTGTGCAAAATATCTATGCTGTCCTACAAACAACCCTATACTAGCGAACCAAAAGTATACTGCTAGTGTTATCCACCAGTATTGGGTAGGCCCTAGTAACAAACCAAACAGAAGTCCGGCATGTGCTGTTAGCCTTAGCAAGTCTCCTTTAGGTTTAGTATATGCTAGTATGTCCCACATCTTCTATTACGCCTTTTAGTTTAGTGAATGTTTTACGCCACTCACTGTTATCATTTTTATCTAGCAAGTCATTATAACGACAGAACTGTTCCCATTTAAGTTCGTCCCAGTCGTCGTTATTAAACATGCTAAGTAGAGTGCCTAACTTATGGTCATTGCCCATGGTCTTCCTAAACTCTGTATGTATCAACTCTCTTGCCTTAGCCGGTATAACGGCAGGACTTAGGTAATCAGGATCATACACGAAGTTCATATCTACTTCTATCCCAATGCTATCGGCCCATTCAAAAAATTCTGGTAATGTAGCATAGTTGTAGGCACTTACTGTCTGTGTTATTCTCAAGGTAAGTTTATCTTCCATACCCTTTAATGTATCAACTGTTTTTGTTACAGCACTCCAATTTGTATTTGTTCTTATAAAAGCATTTCTATCTTCTAAGTCATCTATACTTAAACATATTCTTGCTTCTTTAAATTCGGGCCACAACTCTAATGCTATTGGAGGTAGCATTGTACAATTTATATTGTACCATAATATTATGTCCTTACTTCTTCCACTGTCTACTAACTTTCTTAAATAAGTCCAGTGTTGTTTAATTAACGTAGGTTCTCCACCATTAATATAAATTACTTCTAGGTTAGGAGCAGACTCAAATAAATCATCATAAAAATTATCATCCTCTGCCCACTTAAAGTCCTCAGGAAAATTTAATCCTAAGTACCCTTTATTTATAAAGTCAGCCTTCTCCACAATGTCTTTATAGTCTTCCAACCACTTAGAACTACTTGCTGGATTGCATGTACGACAACGGACGTTACATACATTGCCAAGACGAAGCTCGACAAAACGAAGATCCATATCAATATAACCATCTTCCCTAGTATTGTTGCTCGCCCAAATTTCGTCGGTCTGTGGAAATACAGATTGCTCATGTATTCGTTTTGATTTGATTCCGTTGTCTTCTTCATTGTAACACCTCATGCAAGCCTTTGGCTTTTCATTATTTAACATTTGTAAGCGAACTTCTTTATAGTAATCGCTATTCATATGTCTTGTTATATCATTTTTATTTAAATCTAAAAATTCATTATACCCTTCCTTAAAGTCTCTTGCTCTGTTTAAGCCATCAGTGTGGTCACTAATGCAACATAACGTAACACCACCATGAGGATGGGTGGCTAGATGTTGCCAAGGTAAAGGACAATAAGTACTCAATTTATTAACTCCCTTGTGCTAAATTGTTTATAACCATTTGTCAACACTTCCTCATACTCTGCATCGTAATCGAAGTCTGTTTTTATCAACTCGTGTAATTCGGGAAAGACTTCTTTAAAGTTCTCTTCTCGATAATGGTCTCCTCCTGTTATTTGTGATTTAAATATTTTCCATTTGTTTTCTATGCTTCGTTGGTCAAACATCTTTAATTTGTCCTCAGAAACTTTTGCTCTTAGTTTTTCATCTACACTAGAGCCGTTTTGATACATAGGAGTATTCATATAGTTTATTAATGCTTCTACTTCTCCTTTGTATTCAGGCGTCCAAGTATGCTCTTGTAACGTCTGTGTAATTATTTTTTTAGCAAAGTTTGGTAACACACTTGCTGTCATCCATTTAGGATAGTGTGCTATGTTGTTCCATATTTTAAAGTTTGGATAATGCTCGTGGAAGTAATCGTGAAACTCTGGCAAGTACATTACATTCAGTGCTGTAACTGTATGTGTTATTTGCATGTTTACTGGATAGTCACTTACATGTAATTCATAAAAGTAGTCAAGATTTTCTTTTACTTCGCTCCACTTACCAGGATGCCTTAAGTATTCAAACCTGTCGCCTACTCCATCTATACTAATACTAAATGCTAAGTTCTTAAAATTAGATACCATTTTTTGTAGTAATACTTTGTCTGCTATTGTGCCGTTAGTACTTAATGTCATACTAATGTTTTGAGAATAGTTTTCGTTTATTAATTTATCTATAAAACGTTTGAACTCTTTCATATAGAAAGGCTCGCCTCCCATAATCTCTAAACGTCTAATCGAAGGTAACCATTCGTCCATGTGTGTCCAAAACTTACTATTTTCTATATCGTTCATAGGTACCTTAGTACTTGTTTCCCAATATGGTACATGTCTGTCTTTTGCTTCCTCTACCCACTTACTACTGTAGTTTGCATTGCAACTTCTACATTTTAAATTACATGTATTATCAAATATTAATTGTAAGTCCATTACCTCATGAGGAGTCATATCCCAATTGAAGTCGTCCATCCAATTAGGACCATACCATTGTTCATAGTATTCATTATATTGTTGTCTCTTAGACTTCTTGCCGTTGTCTTCGTCTATCCAACATGTTTCACAGTTAGCAGGTTTGCCCCCGTCTAGTATTTCGTTCCTTATACGTTGAGCATTGTTAGAAGTAAAAATTTCTGTAATAGAGTGGTCACCCAAGGTCAAATCTTCGCGATAGTGATTTTGTAACCTGTCTTTGGCAATACAGCATGTACGGATAGTTCCGCCAGGCTCATTACTAAGGTGCGACCAAAGTAAACTACAAAGTTTTCTTTCTTCTGTCATATTGTTCTACTAACAACTTTGATATACAAAGTCTAGTTAAGTTATTTCCTCTATTAAATTGTTCGTATTCTTTTTTATCAGTCAATGCAAATATAATACAGTTAGTTGGTTTAAGTTCTAACTGATTACAAATTATTAAATGGTCCTTCATATATTTATTTGCTATATAGTCTGGACCCCATGCCTCCATAGCAAATTGCCCTATCATAGCACCAAAGTTGTTTACTATACCATGTTGATTAGCAAACAATACAGCATCGTCTATTTCAGTACGTTGCAAACGTATGCCTGCTCTTGCTCCTATAATAGGAAATGTTTTGCCTAAACTAAATGTAACTTCTTCTACACAAGGCATATCTAAATTAATATCTATGTTGTAGCACATTCCAAAGTATGCCATATCTATAAGTACTGGTACTCTAAGTTTTGTGCATACGTCTAGTAGTTCATCTAAGTCATCTCTTTTGCCACCTGTATCACTAAAAGGGCAACTTACTATAACAGCATCACCTACAGTTACTTCGCTTTGGTTATGTATCCAATCCCATTTGGCATTCATATTGTTACTAGCAACTTTATGCATCATGAAGTCGCCTTTGTAAAACTTAAAACGCCTACCATTATGTCTTTGCATAAACATACTAAAGGCTTCACTAGTACCGTTTGTTTGCGTAACATGAGGGAAAGCATCAAGGCCTTGAATGTTATTTAACTTGCTACTTCTTATCCATGCATTAAATTGTTCTATGAACAAGTTGCTATGTTCTGTTACACCATCTGCCGCAAAGAATGTCTCCCACTCATGAGTTGATATACAGAACTCTTTAAGTTCATTTGTGATGAACTTGTCTTGAATTGCATAGCCACCGTTAAGTGGGCCAGTGTATTCATAATTACTCTTCATCTAATTTGCCGTGTCCGTATTCGTTTTCTAAATGGTAAGGTTGATTTTTATCTTTGTCATACCAGTACAAACTTTTGTGTGGCGGGTCTCTCCAATCATGTACACTATCAGATACATAATAAAAAGTTCTAAAGCCTACTCTGAATCTATCTTCTGGACAGTCGATTGGATTAGGGTGTCCATGGAAGCCACGTTTGTGATATTTCCATATAACAGCATTACCCATCTTGGGTGGATAACTTACTACCTTTTTAGTTTTATCGAAATCCCAAAACTGCAAGTCGCCGTGCCATGCTTCGTCCCAGTCTGGTGTAAAGTATAAAATTAAACTTAATGCTCTATGTGTTTGGCATTGCTCATTCCAATTAAAGTCGGAGTGTATTTTTAAACTGTCTCCTCTATAACTTTTCATATACCCAGCACCAACTAAGTATGGGTCTGGTAATATATGTTTTACATCGCATACTTGACTAAGCCATGTAAGAAATTCTCTACTATGTAAAGCACTAACAACGCCACGTGCCACAGGAGCCTCATCTAGTTGTAAGCATTCTTCCATGTAACTGTCTGCTCTTGTAAATGTTGTCCAGTACTCTTTAGGTATTGTTTGACTTTCCTCATATAATAATTTTGCTACGTTATAAGGAATGAAGTCCTCAAGAGCTAAAGTAGGGTAGGGAGGGGTATAGCGATACTGTTCGTTAAGAGCAAGTTTCTGCTTGTCGCTACCCCACTTATGCTTTATGTGATCCAATATTTGTTGGTCAATGTTCATTTTACTCCTCTGGTATTACCGTAATGTATTACCTGTACACCTTCTATATCCGGTGTCTTTCTCCATGGGTCAACTACAATACTATCAGGTGCAAAGTTTAATTCAGTACCGTTACCAGTTTTAATTGCTAATGCTTCATCACAAGAGGATGGCTCATGTTCATCATACCAGCCAGGTACGAAATCCAATTGGTCTCCGTATGTAACCTCTGGGTTATGTGCTAACAAATAAACTGCAGGTTTATCTAATATATCTTGTGGAGGCATATCACCTGTTTGCTCATCATAGTAACATAAGTCGAATCCTGCTTTTTTAATGTAGTGTCCTACTAACATACTACTGGAACCTGATTCGTATGGTACTAATGGTTTATATGCTTTACCAACTATAATAATTGGCAGTTCAGGTACTAGTCCGAAACTAGGATGTTCAGCACCTGCTAAATCCATTAAACGTTTAGCCATATTCTCTGCTTGTACTTCTCTTGAAAGCATCACAGCATCAAATAAATCATAACCTAAGTCTAGTTGCTCTGCCATGAAACGTAGAGCTATGTTATCACGAGGGTGACAAGCACCTCCGTCTCCCATACCCGGTTTCATATATCCCGGTCCCATAATACGCCTGTCAGCATTTGCTAAAGCATCACAAACAACTTCTGCGTTTATGTTACCTTGTTTCTCTGCAACGTCTTGTATCATGTTTACTAGAGATACCTTTGCTGATATAAATGTATTGTAAAATACTTTAATGCATTCACATTCGTCCCAAGTACCTATAACGTATCTTGGTTCGTTTTGCATTATTGTTTTATAGAAGTCCACAAGTTGTTTTGCGTCTCCTGTTTCACTTCCGTCCTCTGTTCCAATCATTACCATTTCTGGATTTACCATATCCCATTTTACTGTGCCCATAGCAATTAAGTATGGGTTGTAAATGAATCTAGCATTTGGAATTTGAGGTACAAGTTCCTTTCTTACCGTTCCCGGCAATACCGTGCTTATAAGGACTATTAATTGTTCTGGTGTCGCTACAGCATTTACTTCTGAAAGAACTTTTTTTACTACCGAGTAGTCGAAGTCTTTATTTGGTAAATGGCTGGTAGGTGCCTTTCCATCATACTGCGGGTCATGAGGAGTTTGAACTGCGATAAAGACTATGTCCTTACCTTCAACTGCTCCTTCCAGTGTACCACTCATTGTAAAGTTTTCTGGTACTACCGGATTTACATCATACCCAACAACATCATGGACCTCGGCGACCATCTCGGCGCAGGCTTGTCCTAACTTGCCAACTCCGATGAATCCGATTGAGGCCATTATTCATCTCCTAAATTTGTTGTGTGTACTGCGTACTACAGTATTTATCACTTAAAATTTAGTCAAACTCTATATACTGACAGCAAATCTATAGAAAGTTTGTTAATATCCATGGTATTAAGTAACGTAAAGAAATGATTTTTATTATACTCTAGTTTTTCTTGTACAATATTAGTGTGATATACTTCGTGTGCTTGTACTGTAGACATGTTACATAGTGTTATAATTTGTTTCGTTATGTTATCCATCCTAGCATCTGGGTCCTCAATTTCGTCGTATGTTTCGTCGAATATTTCGGGGAATGTTTCAAACCCTATAGTTCTTAGTGCTTTTAATGTATAAGGGTTACCTACTATAAGCATCGGCCATTTATATACAAACGACTTTAATGTTTTTTCTGTAAACCATGCTTTATTAAATCTATGCTCTTTTTCTTCAATATGATTGCTAATATAAAAATTTGTTTCTGTACAAATGTAAAAGTAAGCATTATTGTATATGTACTCGGGTATAACATTTTGATATTGCCTCATTAAACTATGCGGCTGTGGTATATTGTAACCTGCATTTGGATCTTTTACATGTGTTTTTATATTTTTATCCCATGCTGTATTTTCTAAAAATTTATTTTTATATCTATAACTATATAATGCTGTCTCATATTGTTCTAATATACTAACAATATTATCGCGATGTTCTACTTGCCTACTGTTTAATGATATAACATTAAATTTTCTTTTTTCAGACGTATACTTAAGATGTTTAATATCAGGTATTGTGTGTGCCATTTGACTAAAATATATATTATAAAAATTTAAGTTTGCGTCTGGCATCTTTGAGTGTATCCGATTTAAATTTTCTACGTTACAAAGATAAAAGTGTATTCTACTTTTTGGAAAGTGCAATAAACTGTCAGCGATATATTGGTCTCTATCAAAGTTGTTGTGAATGTTGTCTCCATATATGTCTTGTCCGTTATGAAATACTATATGTACATTATCAAATTCTATTAGGTTTTTTGAAAAGTCTTTCAAAAAAGATTCTACATTATTTCCAATTGGTTGTGCAGTATAAGTAATTGGAATTGCAAAAAGTTTATCCTTGTTCTTAGATAAGAAAGTTTTTAAGTTTTTTAGTTTTACTCTATAATCAGATTCTTGATTTTCTAGTTTTATAGGAAACGGTACAGGCAAATCTTCTATAGGCAGACGTCCATTACTAAACATGGTTCCTTCCAATAACTCATGTCCATGTATATGCAACATTGTAAACGGTAATAATTTACAAGAATACATTTTAAAATACGTTTTCGTAAAATTCAAAAAGGGTTGTGTTAGGATTTTCTTTAATGTATGCTTCAACGTTTTGTTTGTTATAATTGTAAACTATATTGTAAGGGTCGTTTCTAACCATATCTAAGAAGTGGCGTTTGTTATGTTCTAGTTTATCTTGTACAACATCACTATAATATATGTTATGGATTTCTTTTATATCCATAGAACATAGACGCATCATGTTTTCTTTTATTACGTTAAAACGTTCTCCTTGATAAGATATTGTATCATACGACTCATCAAAGAACTCTGGAAATGTTTCAAAGCCTAGCGATTTAAATGAAGCAAGTTGTCCTGGTATGCCTACAATCATCATAGGCAATTCATAGTATGCACTCTTTAATGTCTTCTCTGATATCCAGCCACGTATAGGAATTTCCATACTTGTATATTTTTCTATATCGTCTTTATGAAATATACAAGTATCATGCTTATAGTCTTTACCATCGCATCTGCCAAATTTCCATTTGTCATCAGCATGTGTTTCAGTTGCTATATACAAATAAGAATCGTTTACTAAGTCGTGCGATATGCAATCTTGCCATTGTTCAATATTGCTCATTTCAAATTCGCCATCTAAAGTTCTTTTTAGTTCAGAGTCATTGGGTTTTAAATAACTTAAATTAAATTTGTTTTCTATTTCTGCATCTATAATATATCGTACCGTTTCTGTTCTGTGTGCTTTTTCATAATTATTTAAACACATAAAATGTTTTGTTCTTGCTGTTGCGGTAGAAGGTGCTTTATAAAATGGTAACTGATTTTCGTATTGCTTTGCAATCATACGCATTGGATAAATGCTGTAGTACCTTACATCTGCTAATGGAAAATGTCCTTGATACTTTTCTACTTCCTCTGTGTTGCCCAACCAAAAATGTAATCGAATATTAGGTATATGTTCTAATGCTTCTTTGTGTACAGCAATTCTATCAAATATACATTGCAATGTTGTATGTGGATCTACCCAGCCATAAACTCTACTGCTGTACAGATCCCAACCATGTGAGAACACTAACTCGATATTATGTATATCTTTAATTGTGTCTGCCAACAATTTTAAATTAGGTCCGTTATCTAAATAATTATTTACACTGAGTCCAAGTTCTAAATAGAAAATGGTGTTTACATTTCTACGAGCAGTACTCGATAGATGTTCTACATTTTCAAATTTGACTATACGACCTTCTCTAGCCATACCTGACAAATAACCAACCATGCTGTGAGACTTAGTTGCTACTCCTGATGCTCGGTCATTGTCCATACAATCTTGAGAATCGCCAGGGTTAAAAAGATAATCTATCTGACATAATATCATCTGTAGTACCTCCGTATTTTTCTGTTAGTCGTGTTGTGTGATTGCATCTGTAATCTTGAAATAAATTATAATTGTGCTGTAGTATATCTTGACAAGATTCACTATACATGTATTCATGTATATCGCTTAATTCTAAATTAGATAATCTAGTTAGTTCATTTTTTAATTTTCTCATTCTCATTAACGGTTGTGCTACGGTGTCAAAACTATAATCTATAAAATCTTCAAATAATTTAAATCCTAGATTTTTTAGTTCAGCGTTTATATTATGGTATCCGTTTACTAGGAACAGTTGTTTAAAATACATAGGCTTAAAACTTTTTTCTGTTAGGTGTCCGTATGTTACCTGGTCATAAAAAGGAAAGAATTCATGCATAGTTTCGCCGACAACATTTATATAACTATCGTGATAATATTTGTGCGGTAAAGTATCCTGCCACATAACTAAATTAGATTGGTCATGTTCATTTTCTTCTTCCAATGTTATATTGTTTGCTAGGTATGTTTTGTAAGATTTGTCATTAGGTAAATGTTCAAATATTTCTAACCTGTGATTTTTATCTAAATTATTTAAACATAAAAAATGTTTACTTCTTTTGTCTGTATTAAATTCTGCTGTAGGATTAAAATGCATTATTCTATCAAAATAAATATTAAAATACATACTATCGATATCCGGACGTTTAGATTTTATTTCGTCTACAATATGTTTGTTACACAATATAAAATTAATTCGTTCGCTATCTATATTTCTAAAACGTTCTAAAATATAATCTACTATATTAAAATCATGAATAGTGCTAGTACATAAATCCCATGTATTAGTAAATAAGAATTTAACATTTGGAAAAGGTTCAAAAGCATCTATAATTTTTCTTAGTGTGTCATGTTCGTTATCTATTGATTTTATTATATTAGGAAAACATAACATAACAATAGGAGTACCATTTAGTCTTCTTATTTGTTTTCTTAATGTGTCGTCTATAGTTACAGTTGACCAAGTATGCCCCAAGTGAACTGCATGGTCTTTTACCCAGTTACCTTCTTGTCCTGGAACCATTGATGTAAACCAATCCGCTTTACCAAATTTAACACCCAATTCATGCTCATGGTATATGTTAGATACTGCATCTCCCATCGTCCATCCATCTATATCTTCAAATCTAATCCAGTTAATCATGTTATCTCGAATTGTGTTTTGGATCTACACGACTCCACCAATCCCAAAGTTCTGGGTCGGCACTATATATTTCTTCTATAGTAAGACTATTACCCGGCTGACCATCATCTCTTATTCTTGCTATCTCTCTTTGCCATTGTCTGCCATTAAAAAATTGATCCTCTGCTGTGTCTGGAAATTTTTGTTGAAACGTCGGTGTGTATAATATTTGATTAAGTTGATTCAGCACCGTTTGTTGTTTAGGTGTTATGATAGGTGTAAGGTCTTCTATTAGTTCGTGTACAATTCTATCTAGTATATGTCTGGGCCAACTCATAAAACTAAAAACAATATCGGCATGAAAGGCAAACATATTTTTAGTTTCTATTTTTACATCTAGTTCTAATGCATATTTTACAAAATCTCTAAGACCAAATAAGCCAGGTCCTGTAAGTGTTAAGTCCATTAGCATTTTATCATTGCCGCCTGGTAATGCAACACCTTCTCTAAAGTTTTTATCCCACTCTTGCCAATCTAGCCCTGTACGAATAAATTCTCCTATACCGCCTATAGCATCTATACTAGCACACATAGTCCAGTCCTTTGCTTGTGGTAACCAATCATAAAGATAATGTTTACCGTAACGTACTCTACTTAAATTACTATTGTATCTTAAATGAACTTTATTTAAGTTGTTATCCTCTGCAAGTCTATTCATTGCTCGCCAATGGATATCATACATTAGTGGCTCGCCACCTACCCAATAAATTTCTTCTACAACTCCTCTACAAATACTATCCCAAAATTCTTCTTCTACTACTTCCTTCTGAAACTTTTCAATTATCTTTTTATTGTCTGGAATCATAAAAGGCTGATTCTCAGGTGTCCAATGGTCATGCTTTCTCTTCTCAGCCTCCCATGCAGAACTAAGTTGTTCTCCACACATTCGACATTTAAAATTACATAAATTACTTACCCGGTAATCAAAACTAACTGGTTCCATTGTAGTAAAGCCATCTTCATCTGTGCTATCGAAACATTCATCTATTTTATCGTTAAATAAAAATCCTGTGAACCATTGTCTGTAATTACTTTGACTTAATAAGTTATCATTACATACATCACATTGCGGTATTCTTTCTCCTGCCATAAGTTTTTTTCTTATGTCCATCATGTATGGAGAGTTCCAATGTTGTTTTAGTGTAACAATATTTTCTTTGTAGTCATCTATAGTTCCACTTTCTTTATAGAGCCCTGTGCTTTTATCATTACTTGCATCTATATATTGTTTTTGAAATTTATGTTCTTCTCTACTAGCACAACACATACGCCTTTCTGATTGAGGACTGATATATGTATGTGTCCAAGGTGCGGTGCAAAATACTTTGTTTTCGGAATCAGGATGTACGTTACCGTGTTCCCATGTAGGTTTAATCTTCTTCATGGTCTTCTTCCCACACAATTATATCACTAATAAACGGGCAACTTTCAATTTTTGCAATTACACTTTCGAATGTTTCGTTATGTAATTCTCCTAACTTTGCTCTACCTACTTTGTGTTTAGGCTCTTTCCAATCTATGCCATACTGGTCTACTTCGTTTTGTGTACACCATGTATCCATCATTTGTTCTATTCTATCTTCTTGCTCCGGCTCAAACTGTTGAAATGTTTTTTGTTCTAAACCGAAACAAGCACTACCTGTTATTAATGTTTGCGGTTTTATTTCTTTACGTTTTATTAGTTCTAGGTCGTTTGTGGAATATGCATGACTTAAATCTTTACCTACTGTAAAGAAGTCTAAGAATAAATCTCCTGTCCAATATTGACTTTGAAATGTATTATAATCCTCATCTGTTAAATCTTTATATTGCTGTTCAGCATTAGGACTAAAATGTCTTGTTACTAAAAAGTATTGTTTATTTTTTAAATCGTCTTTGTCAATATTTTTTCTAGTAAAAAATTTTGCCATGTTGGCTTCTATCTCATGTACAGTTTTATTTAGACGTTCTAATATTTCTACTTCAGGGTGATACTCTTCTGTGTAAACAAAGGCTGGATCTTCTTGCAAGTCAACTAAGTCCTTTTCAAAAACATAATGCACTTCGTTTAACTTGTCATGCATTATTTGTTCTGGATCATTAATGGATAGTTTAAGTTTAGGATCAGCACCCTGTGTATCTATATCTGCATTTAAACTATTAATTAGGTCTTCCATATTAACAGATTGATTAGCATCATACTTGTTCCAATGTAGCCATCTATAATCATCTGCTATAGCGGACTCTGTTATATTATAAAATTGTTCTGCTATAGGAGTATCATTTAATTTCCAAACTATTTCTGTATTGCCGCCTTTAAAACTTTCTTTGCCTAGTACATTAGTACCACCATCGTCTACTACTCCAGAGTTTACAGGGCTTAATGCTATTTTATAATACCTACTCATCTACAGTTCCACCCAAGCCGTCCACAGTAGTATCCCAACCAATACTGCTACCTGCTTTACGTTTTATATTAGGATTGTAGTCTGCTTCTTCTTTATATTTTTCATCATCGTAATCATCTTCGCTCTCGCCTGTTTGACGTCCACGTACTTTCATTTCTACAACTTTAACTTCACCATCTTCTGTAACAATACGTTTAGCATATAATGTATTAGTTACGCCTACACTATCTGGTGCTTGTATATCATGGTCATCACTTATGTCTAATACATCAATACTATCGTACCAGTCTACTAGTCTAGGGAATGTTTTTCTAAAATCAAATCCACGCCTTGAATCGTATTGCTCGTAGAATACTTTAAAGTCGTGGTGTAGTAAATGTTGTTCTGCTGTATTCCTGTGAGGAGTTTTAACAACATCTAAGTATTCTATTAGTCTACTTATTTGGTCTTCTTCCCATGGTTGTAATAACTCTGCACCTGTCAATTCTGACTTCTCTCCACGTTCTCTAACTGCATCTAACCAATCACTTATCTCATCATGATACATCTTTCTTAAATGGTCTGGCAATGTTAGTGGGCTTTGGAAACTTGGAAAACGTAATATGTTTACACTTATGCCTGGAACATGATGCCCATATTTACGTTTCATCTCTAAACACCAATCCCAAAATTCTGTAATAGTATCTAAGCATAATGCATTAATAGTCATCATCATATGTACGCCTTCGTATCTTGCCTCAGTGGCAAAACGTTCAAACTGGCTTGTCCATATTTCCCAGTCTAATCCATCTCTAATATATTCTGCTTGTGAACCTATTGCTTCACAACTTGTATAAACATGGAAGTGTGGTATATGTTGTGTTGCATCTATAAATTTATTAAGTAACGGTCCTTTAGCCATTAAGTTACTATTAATAGCAAGACGCATATTTTTAGCATTAGGCTCATCAGTTTCTTTGAACCAGTCAAACAACTTGTATATACTAGGAGTCATTAATGGCTCCCCACCTGTAACTCTAATCTCTTCTAACTCTTTACTAAGTTCGGGCCACCATCTCCAAAATGCATCTACATAAGGATTAAACTCGTCGGTTTCAAATGGCATGGCATATGGAGCATCATCTATAAAGTGTCCTCTTGCATCACTCTTAATACCTTGATAGCCTCCGTTAGTGCGGATGTCTTTTACCCATGTACTACTAAAAGCAGGATTACAATAACTACATGCAAGTTGACATGTTCGGTCGAATGCAACTTCACATGTTTTTAAATTAACATCTTCGTTGTAATCTAGTTTTGCAATATGTTGCAAATCTCTATCTTCATATATAACTGTTTTGTATGTTCTATCTGATACAGGCTCGTTACCGTCTGAATCTTTGCCCATGTCTTCAATCTTCCAACAGTACTCACATTCTTTAGGTCTAGTACCCTCTTGCATCATTTGACGCATTTTCTTTTTGTGTCTACTATTATGAATAGCACTAGGATTTTCTTTTATATCTTCTAAATCAATTTGGTGTGCTGGAGGGTGATGACAACTTGTAGTTCCACCGTGCCCTAACCATATAGTCGCATTGTACCATTTGGCGCCACAAAAGGATTCTGAGACAGGATCTATCATCCTCTCTTTAAATTCTCTATGTGTCTCTCCGACTTTTCTAACCATTATTTTTCATACTCGCATCAAAGTTACCAACATCGAAACTTAAATTTCGTACTTGGACATCATTCTTTAAAGATACAATCCACTCAATCATTTCTGCTACACTATCTGGTGTCATCATTATATCTTCCGCTATTCCTTTAAGCCATGCTGTACTGTCTGTGTCAACAAAGCCGGGTTTAATCATTGTTACTCTACATTTGCCTTTTACCCATTGATTGGATAATTGTAAACTTGCCCAGTCGAGTCTTGCCTTGTCGCTTACATATGGAGTCCAATCTTTATTGAATCCCATCTGACTAAAGTTATGAATGCTATCGCTACTTATCGCTCCTAGGTTAATAATTTGTCTAGGCTTCTTTTCCCATGCTTCGTAAAATAAGTATAGCAGTCTAACCTGACTTCCTGGGGAGTATGCATTATTAACAAAGATATCGGCACCCCACTCTAAACTTTCTTTCACAATACGTTTACATGTGCTTTCTTTCATTATGTTATAGCCATTGCTTTTACTAAAGCCTTTGACTTCACACCCCATTTCTTCTAAACGTGTGACTAAGTCTGCGCCTATCCCTCTGGTGTGTCCTGTTATTGCTACTTTTTTTGTGTGTGACATACTACTATTTACCTGCTTTTTATTACTTTAAAAACAAATCTACGTTCTCCCATGGCATGTCTGCTTTACCAAAATGTCCATAGTTCGTAGTTTTTGTTAAATCAATATTAAATAAATCAAACTTATCTATTATACCCTTAGGTGTTAAGTCAACTTTATCCATAATAAGTTCTGCAAGGTCTTCTCTTACCTCACCGTCTGCATATACATATACACTTGTGGGTTCTTTAATACCTATAGCATAACTTAATTGTACTGTACAGTTGTCTGTTAGTCCACTTCCTACAACATTCGTTGCCAAGTAGCGAGCCATATATGCGGCACTTCGGTCGACTTTAGTACAGTCCTTACCGCTAAATGCACCGCCACCATGTGGAGCAAACCCCCCATAAGTATCAACAATAATTTTACGTCCAGTAACTCCAGTATCTCCATCCGGTCCTCCTATTACAAATTTTCCTGTAGGATTTATATGCCATACAGTTTTTAGCAAATTAACTTTATCTTTGACCACGGGTAATATGATGTCCATTACACGGTCTCTAACGTCGTCTATGCTAAGTTCATCACTATGCTGAGTACTACATACCACTGTCTTAATATCAAGCGGCTTGCCCACACTATCATAGTTAAAAGTAACCTGTGCTTTACTATCTGGTCCTAACCAGTCTGCACCGTTATGCCTTGCCTCTGCTAATGCCTTTAATATTGCATGACTGTAATATATTGGACTTGGCATATGGTTAGGTGTTTCGTTTGTTGCATATCCGAACATAATACCTTGGTCACCTGCACCAAAACTATCTGTACCTAATGCTATATCCGGTGACTGCCCATGCAGTTCGTTATATACTTTTAAATGTTTCCAATGGAAACCGTCTTGCTCGTATCCAAGATTTTTAACAACTTGCCTAACTAATTCGTCAACTTTGTCTTTGCTAATGAGTTTGTCTGACTTATACTCTCCTGCTACTGTAACCATATTAGTTGTAACTAAAGTTTCAACTGCGGCTCTGTTATTAACATTGCCGTCTATAATATAATTTGCTATAGTATCAGAGATTAAATCTGCTATTTTATCTGGATGTCCTTCGCTTACACTTTCTGATGTAAATTCGTACATTACCCTCTCCTTATTCTATCCCATGCTCTTTCATGGAGATAGTAAATTATAAATTTTGCAATAAATTCTATTGCGCCTATACTCAAGGCGATTGTTACATCACCTATTAATAACCAAGCAATAAGCATAGTAGTTAGTGTTGCCACTATTCTCCATGTAACTGCTTTAATTAAACTTCTACTTCTTGATTCCATTAGTAATCATATTTGCCACTCAATGCATCGTTCGCCATGCGTATTTTGGTAGCACTTATGTCCTCTATGTCTTTATCAAAAGATTCTTGTTCTATTTTATATCCTACATCACGTCCATATGTAATATTTAGAATATTAGGAACTATAACTATATTAACATATCCTGCATAATTAAGCAACCGTTTTTCTAAGTTTTGTTTAACTTCAATTGCAGTATGCGGATTATTATTATCCGTAGGCATATCTCTAATCATTAATAGTACCTGACCATGTTTTACTAATGCTCGTTCAAATAATGCTTGATGACCACTATGCCATGGCTGGAACCTTCCTAACATTTGTGTAGTTGGCTTTTGGTTATTCCATACATACCAATTACCTATGTTCCATGCAATATTAATTACATCTGCTTCGTTCCACGATTCACATCGATAGTCTGCATATACACTACGTTCAAATATTTTATTAGTATCTTCATACTCGCCTTCTTTTATAGTATCCATAAAAATTTCGTAATCTGCATTAAACAGTATTCTCGATTCGTGCAATGGAGCAACAAAATCGGCTATTGAAATTCTTCCTTCGGCTTCTGCTTCTTCGCATAACCTAAGCATACGACTTTGTTGACGTTGCCGTCCTTCTATACTAAAGTCCCAGTCATCTGCTTCTTGCCTAACTACATCTGCATTAAACCAAGCAACATTGTCTCCAAATATGCTTACTAGTTTTTCTGCTAGTGTAGTTTTACCTGAACCAGGTAATCCATATATTAATATTCTCATCCTTCTCCAATAAACAATCCTTTAAGGGATTTGCCTTTAGCCATGTTTCCATTAAAGGTCATTTGACCACCCATCACTAATCTCATAGGATCGGCTCCTTTGGTAAACATGTCTATCATCACATCTTTGTTTACAAAGCCTACTGTGATATCTGCTTTGGGTAAACTTTCGTTTGTAACTATACATTTTTTATTATGCACACTTACAGAAAATTTTCCATTTGTTTCACTAATAACATTTACATTGATATCTATATCAACTTCTTCTGCTTTATTTTTTTGGAAGTTTCCTTCTAAATCGTTCTTAATTTTTATAAAGTCTAACACTACGTTATTCCTTTTCTTGTGGGTATCCCGGATACCATTTTTGTATAGTGTCCATTCGGACATCTCTCCATGCTTGTACATCTAATCCATACATAATCATAGTATCATTACTTGTATAGTTTTTCATATCAAGCCGTTGTTTATGTATGTCTTGATTAAGAGTGCATGGCATAACTCTTAATTCACCTGTGTCTATTTTTGTAAATTCTACTGTTACTACACCTTCTTTAAGTGCTTTATATAAGTCGTTATTCATAATAATGCATCTGCCTCCTCGCATTGTTGCCAAAAACTATGCATCTCTGGAAACGTAAATAAAAAATTTGTATTCCTTCTCAAATCATGTTCTGTAAAAAACTTATAAAAGTCTGCTCTATTTCTTATTAATTTATCCTGTTCAAGTTCTGTTTTCATCATTTCAAGGTTACGTTTTACCTTAGCAATTTCAAAGTCTTTAAAGCCTCTATAATCAACATAATCCTCATTGGCTTTGTTTTGTTCCATAAACGTAATTGCTTCTCTCATATAGTCCTGATACTCACTAGGTAACACTTGTATGTTTTGCCAAGCAGGTGCTCTAAGCAATGGGACGTCAAACCATATGCGTTGTTCTGGAACTTCCCAACCTAATTCAAATTGTTTTTCTTTACTCCACTTATCTCTAAGTTCTAATATGCCTTGGAGGAATTCTTTAAAACTTGTTACACTTAAACAGTTAAAAGTGTTAATAAAATTTATACTAGTAAATCTTGTTTCGTCTAAAAACCTGTGGCAGTTATTCCATACTGTGTCAAAGGTCATACCATTACGCATATACTCTGCTTGTTCTCCCCAACCATCTAAACTACAGAACACACTAAAGTTATGATATGCTTTATCATCATACTCATATATGTATGTGTAACTGTTATTATCATGTTCTTCGCATTGTCCGACTTGTATGAACGTCTGAGGTATGGACTCACGTTCTATTACAGGCAAGTCACTGCTATGATATCTCTTCATGTCTTCGCCAATAATGTAATGGTCCCACGTTTGCCAGTCTGTACCGTCTAACGGATCTGGTACATATACTTCAGCACCATGTTGTACATTGTCTAATTTTTTAACAGCATTTAAAAACTTTACAAATAATGCATCGTTGACAGGACACATGTTTGATGTTATACTTAATTCTAAATCTTTATTTGGATTCTCATATACATAGTCTAGAACTTTAAATGTGTTCTTATCCATTAATGGCTCACCACCAGTCATACGAAATACCTTTAATGTTTTGTACATCTCGGGCCACCACTTCCAAAAAGCAGTAACATAAGGATTGCTATCTTGTGCAACTTTTAATGGCATTAAGTTTTTTGTTTCTAAACTTTGAATATTGTTGTGTGGTGCTGTTGTTGGATATTCTCCAAACTCGTCTATTTCTTTTTGCCACTCTGTACTCAAATGCGGACTACAATAACTACATTTTAAATTACATGCTTGATTAAAATTTACTTCTACATAACGTGGATTAATGTTACCACTAGCACCAGCGTCCATAATATCTTCTTTACTTTCCTGAGCCCAATACTCTCCACTACGATAAACTCTATCGCTTCTTGCACCAGTGTCTTCTATGTTCCAACAATAACTACATCCATCAGGCTTTTCACCTTTAAGCATTTGTCTACGTTGTTCTTTTTTCTCTTCTGTATTATGTAGTGCTGTTACGTTTTTCTCTAATTCTTCTAAAGGTATTTTATGTGTAGGCGGGTGATAACAACTGTGTGTTTGACCATTAGTAAGATGCATAGACACTTGGCTCCACTTAGCATAACACATGCTAGGACTTATTTTGTCTAATTGTTCTTTTGCCTTATCCGCGGCTTGGTCGTATATACTCATTACCAATTATGTATAATATTTGCTATAATAAAGAATGCACATACAACATTTATACCAACTATAAATGTTCTTACTATTGCAACTATGTCGTCATATTCTTCTGTTTGTTCGTCAGAAAAACTACCTACGGCATACTTCCATGTGGTCCACAGTTTTCTTAGTCTCATTGCATTAAACCTTTCTCTAATAAGTCTTGGATTTGTTTTTCTCTAATCATGACACCCCAACGTCTAGGATTAACATACGTTGTTTTAAAAAATTTACACATTTGAGGATTAGGATCAAATAACATCATGTCTCTAATTTCATCATTTAATGTTAAACCAATATCTTTAACACCTATTTCTAACATTTCATTACTCCAATTAACTTTAGAGTACTTACATGTTTCGTTTCCTGGAAAACGAGGTAATACATCATTGTTGAAGAAATTCTTAAACCAGTCATAGTCAGAAATTAAATTGGTATCCCAATCGCTGAGTACAGTCATTTTGCAACCAAGTCTTGCTCCGTATATGGCCCATAAACCATTTTCAATATCACTGCCTATGTTACACCATGTTTGCAGTCTATTATAATTTTGCCACCATATTTTTTGTTTGAATTCATCTGGTCTAACTCTTGTACCTTGGTCGGTACTCATTTTAACACCTTCTCTAAAGCCGGCTCTAAATGCTTGGAATGGTGATGCTGTCTGATGTACCTCACTAAACGTATCGTTAAGTTGTATGTAATCTAACTTCCAACAAAACTCCATACCCTCTCCGTCATTAGCGGCTTCATGTGTGTTAATGCTTTTGGTATATTCAGTGGGCCAACATTTAAGTCCACCGTTACCATACACTAATCCATTAAGTATGTTCTTAGCATTCCAACTAAAAATACATTTACTAATATCATTGCCATCGTGGTCTGTATCTGGAACGTCTAAGGACTGTTCAAAGAAATCATCCATAACAATGTTATCACCATCTACTGTGATAAATCTATCTGTTTCTGATTGGTTAGCACACTCTTTATGTGCCGCATCAAAGCCCGTTACTCCATGTACACGTTTTGCCCACGGAACTTTGTTTAGTAAGTCTGCCCAATGTTCTTCACAGTTAGGCTCGTCATAACTAATGTAAAAAATGTCTAGTTCTGTGATATCTATTTTTGCCATGTGTGTTTCCTATTATTGTCTAACATATTTATCGTAAATTTTAGACGTATATATGCTGACATTGGTTATGTCTTTTAACGTATGTGGTAACTTAACTGTACCTTCGTCTTGTAGTTTGTTTCCTTCTATAAAGAATTTTTCTAATACAAAATGCGGATCTTTATATTCTGTTATGTAAAAATTTAAATTGTTGTTTACTTTTTCTTTAATCTTGCTATTCTTTGTTATAGTTAAGTTGCTTTTATATAGTTTCAGTTTTATGTCCCATACGTTAGCAGTACTTGATGTAACTTCTGTTAGAAAATCTTTAGAAGAATTTATTTTAGAAACGTCATATGTTTTTAATTTTATATGACATACTTCATGTTCATCTTCATCTATTATAAACTGTCCTATGCCTTTGCCTTTCTCATCTATTATCTTACAATCAACTGTTTTTAATTTTGCAACTTTGTTATCTTGTAAATCAAACGTAGGCTCTTCTGTACTTTTATAACTTATGTCTCCATATTCATCGTACACTAGATATGTGTATTCAGATGTTTTTTCTAGAACTTGATTTAAACTTCCGTGTTCTGTTTTTAATTGTGCTAACCTTTCTCCAGGTGTTGTCATATTTCGCTCCTTTCACTAAATAGATTATGGAATTCTTCTTGTTCAGTTTTATTACTATTAATTAATTCTAGCGGGTCATGTAATAATTCTATAGTCATTCTATTTTTTATTTTCCATAAATTTTTCCAATTATTTCTAAGTCTTGTGTAATATTTTGTTTTGTCTGCTTTTAATTTGTTTAATATAGAATCAAAGTTTTCATGTAGGTCATTGACCGCAGATGTAAATGCAAATGCCCGGGCTTCTGTATCTTCTATATGGTCAAACTTATTCCAATCGATAATATCAGGAAACATATCAAATCCTATTGTTGTTAAATATTTGTTAATACCTGGTTGCCCAACAACTGTAACAGGACATAAATTCCAAATAGGGTGACATGTTTTTTCTGTTATAAAATAATTTTTTGTCTTTGTTTCAGATTCCATACTAAGAGAGATTAATGTTTCCTGGAATGTTCTACTACTAGGATGAAAACCAGCACCACCAATTGCAAATGGATAATGTTTAGCATTTTCAAAATAATGTTCTGTTGGGGCAGGACCTTGTTTTCTTTGTCTAAAATTATACAAGAACTCGTGCATTTTAGGATTATCATTATAATAAGTATTGGCTACAGCCTCATAATCATATACTTGCTGTTCTCCATATAGGTTACAGTCGTTGAATGTTAAATAAGGATTAGTTTGCCACCACCCTAATCTGTTACCCTCTGCATATAATATTATTCTATGTGTTTTAGTTCTTGCAAGAAAACTATAGCAAGGATAAGTTATATAATCTAAATCTTCTAACACATGACAACGTTCATCATGCTCCTCATGAAAAATCCATTGTTCTACTCCAAAAGGAGGTATTGTCTCTGCAGATGTTGTTAACCATATGTTTGCTATATGTTTTTTAAATAATGTTCTGTATGTTCCTAGTGGCTCAAAATATAATCCTGCATCTACTAAAGTTATTTCTAACATGTTTAATTTGTCTAGTATTTCTAATAAATTAAAAGTTTGATTTCCGCCTGCCATTGTTATATCATATTGTTCCCATTTAATTATTTCATGATTAACAAATAATACTAATTTTCTATCTTCTCGTTTACATCTATTTGCATATTCGTCTAGCGTTGTCCAATCGTTATCAAATATAATTTCTTCGAATGATTTAGTTGCTATAACTAATTCCTCAGGCAGTTCGTCATAATAATTTTGTATAGACCCTTTAGTTGAAGGGAACATAGGAATTAAAAATAATTTATTTGACATAATCTGTCTCCATTTGTGCAATCATTTCTTTTGTTAACCAATGTTTAGAAACATAATGAAATGGATATGTTATTTGAAAATTACCAATTTTAAAATTATTATAAGACTTGTAATATGTTGGCAACGATTGTGTCCAGTCTTCATCTATTATACTTGTTGGTATGCCTTGAACATTACTTTTCATATGTATAAATGTAGGCAGTTCTGTCATATGATCCACAGTACATTTGTTGTGTATTCCTAAAATATGCATAGCAAGACTAAATGCCACATCGGCACTTAACCAATCCGGTTTGCCTTTAGGCATATATTTGAAATACATTCTTTCCCAATTTTGAAATATAAGTTCTACCATTTTAAAAAATTCTGTAGACAAGTCTGATTTTTTAAAATAAAAGAAAGCAGTATAGACATTTGGCATTTTGTTTGCCTTAAGTTCCTTTCTGTAATATGTATCATGTATTAATTCTTGTCTGTATGTTTTAACGTTGGTACATGCCCATATATCTTTTTCTCTTAATATATCCCACCACGAACTTACGTCTGTTGGAAACATCATATCAGTATCTAAAATTACAGTTTCATCATATGGAGTCATGTAATAGTATTTCCACTTATTGTTTATTTTCCATTCGGCATCATTAGCGTCATCTTGCCATGGTATATCCACTATGCTGTCAAAAACTTTTTTATGTTTTGCAGTAATAAGTTTTTTAGTCTTAGCATCAACACATACTGCTAGATTGCTTACAGTACTCTGTGTTAGTTTTAAATTCAAGGCAAGGGCATACGCCTGCTCTAGATAATCAGTCGTGTCGTTGTTTTGTGCTATTACTATATAACCTTTACTCATTTAATAATTGCTTTACTTTTTTTAAAGATTTAAAATAGTGTGTTGAGAGTTTTACGTCATACCACACACCTTGTTTTTGTACAGCCTTTCTACTATCTTCTAAAACATAAAAAGGTAAAAACAATAACTTGTCTTTAAAAATTCTGTAATCATCTCCTTTCTCTACTAATGTCATCATCTTACTATCTCTATATCGCTTTCTGTTTCTATTACTACCCTAGCACCACACGATAATAATTTTTTGCCTTCTTCTCCATATACAACTTTGCTAGGACCTTTAACTTCTACTTCGTGGCAGTATGTGTTTGTACGTCCTTCTTTAATTGTAATTACAGGCTCATTTGTGCCATGTTTTAAGTTACTTCTAATCTTGTGTTGATTAACATGTATATATTTTTTACTCATCTATAAATCTCCAACTTTCTCTAAAGAGGCAGAAACGTTTATTGCCATCAGCAGTTTCATATACAAACTGCATTGCTAATAGTTGTACTACTTTGCCTTCGAACTTACCATTAAGTGTACAGGTATGTTCGATTAGGTCACCCAGTTGTGGTGTCTTTTTTGCTATCTTCTTCATCCTTCTCTTGTTTTTTGTGACTTTCATCTTCTCCGTATCTACCTCTAGTACGGTTACCATCACTGTTTAGTTCAGTCATATCTTGTTGCTTATTTCTAAAATCCCTATCTTCATTTGACATGATTTATTAACTCCTTGCTTACTCGGTTGATTGCCCACTTGTTCATTACGTGGATATCCAAATCCCTCCACTTACATAACATAAAGTCGCCTAAACTTTTTGGTTTTTCCAGATAGAATAAAAGTTCATTTTTCCTAGGTGAAGAATGTACATCATCTGTATCAAACGTTTTGTAAAGTGCAGGGATTGGAAGTTGGGGTATGCCCTTATCGATGAAGCCTGACATCATATGTGCGGCTACACTAAAACTGTAATCATTTCGATACAGTCCTCCGGGCCATCTATACAGTTCTTGATAATAAGAGGAGTTATCTCTTACATGTCTAACTGTATTAAAAAATTGTTCTGCGTAATTAGATTTTTTAAAGTATACTACTGTTGCCCAATACATTGTAATACCAAAAGGCGATAATCTTCTTAGTGTAGGATCATCACGGTCTGTCATAATGTCTTGATATTTCCAATTCATCATTAGTTCATTATCATGGCCCCAACAATTATTTAAAACATCGCTCATTATTAAATAGTCTGCGTCTATTAATATAGTTTCATCATAAGGACTAATATCATATGCATCGCATCTGTCTATGTTATAAAATGGTAAGGACATACTGTTGTGACTAGTATCTTTATAAGAACGTCTATTAATATTTTTAAATGTCTTGTCTTTTGTTGTTATTACAATATTAGATATAGCATCATGAATAAAATCATAACCCATGGAGTCTAAGTTATAGTCGTAACTATACTGGTTAGTAACAACCGTGATGTCATGTATATCTAAATTTTCTTTGATATAGTATGCATTTATAGTTGCTAACTTTAGATAATCTATTTCCTCATTGTTATGAGCAAATATTAATATTCCTTTACTCTTTGTCGTCATTAAGTTCCAAATCTACCAATTTATGAACTTTGCGACTCTGCTTCATTTTTGAATATTCTGCGTGGTATTCGTTTGTTGCCTCAAAGTATCTTGATAGAATTTCCTCTAAAAAATCTTCTAAACCAACAATTTCAATAGGGTTGTTATACACATCTAAAAGTATTGCTGTGTCGTGTCCCTGTTCTATTAATGTTTTTACAAAAGAGATTAACATTTGTGATATCTCGAATGTGCCACCATTAATACTATAATTTAATAATGTTTGCACTTTAGATTTAAGTGCATTGTGTTGAATATTTAGAGTTGTTCTGTAATTAGAAAACTCCAATGCTTTGTTAAGTTTAGACGTCATAGCAATATTTATCAGTCAAAAAAAAGCCAGTTACAACGAACTGGCTTCTTTAAATTTGTTTATTACAGGTTACTTACTGCGGAATATGCCGGGGCAGTAATAACAACACCGTTATTTGCACGTTTTGATGTTACAGTACTTACTACAGTACCGTCAACACTATCTACATATCCGACTGAGTCATCTGCGTTACCGTCAACACCGTCAGCACCAACACCGTCGCCCAATGCGTGGTCATCTCTCATAACAACTGTAAATGTTACTATTGTTGGATTAGTTGTGCTGTTTACTTTTGCTAGTATTTGATAATAGTTACTTGCATATGAACCTGAACCATACTTGATGTACATTTGTACATTTGAAGTAGTTAGTTCATAAAAACCTTTACCAGCACTTGTTCCTGTAGAACCTGAACTTGTTAGGTTATTTAAGTTAAATGTTAATGTACCCATACTACTTAGTAGTGATGTCCAGTTTGAATTCTGAGAACCAATTGTTCCTGCCGCACTACCTGATGTACCACCTGAACGTCCTGCTGTGAAGTTTACTTCTCCTCCACCGTTAAAAAATGCTCTAGCATGTGCTTCACTAGTAAATGTAGCAGTAAACTCATGCGTAATTTGTGGAGTACTTGAACTACCCCATGCTGTTGTTCTAGTAGAATCACCAAATGCTCCAGATGTTAAACTTCCTCCAGGAACACTTAATCTCCCATCAAAACATAATTTAACATCGTCCATTAAATTACTCCAATCACTTGCATTGATTGTGTCACCATCTGCTTTATCAGTTGTAGTTGAACTGTTTAAAGAAAGACCTAGGAATGTTCCTATAGCCTGAACCTCATCCTGCAAGTTTTTGTATCCGTTGTCTGTACTACTTGCGTTAATTGTTTCGCCTGTTGCGGCGTCTAAACTACCAATCGATTGATTGTAGCCGTATATTGAACTTGCTGTGTATGTGCCTATTGTGTGGTCTGCAGGCGTACTTAACTGCCTATAGACGTTTGATTTAATTAAATCGTAATCAGAGTTTCCAACCACATCACCTGTTACAACTTTGGTCATGTTGAATCCACCTGTTACTGTTACACTTGCTCCACTTGGCATATTAAACTCCTACTTCTTTGTTTCTTATATTTATCTATTTTACTCCGACAACTGCTTCTACTATGCCTTCGTTGCCGTCATTTTTGTCTTCTAAACTTCTACCTATTACTGCTCTAGTATCATATTGGTCATCACCTAATGCCCATGCTAATCCAGGAACGTCAGAACTAACTAGTCTTTCGCCTTTACTAACTTTACCAATTACTTTAACTGGGACTCGTCCTGTCATTGCTACTGGTAATCCTTCTGCTTCTGCGTTCATTAAGTATGCTGGGTTAGTCGATATCACACCAAATACATCTGTATCTGCGTGTGTTGTGGTCATTGTAATTTCTGCATCTCCACCTAACTTAACAACTGTGCCTGCTTCATAGTCTGCGTCTGAGGAATAAACCTCAGCCATATCAGCATATTGAGCCGTTGTTGCTACACCTTGGAATGTTGTTGCGTAAACATTAGCCCACTTATTACCACTAGCACCTAAGTCTCTAGTGTTATTAGCATCGCTAGTAAAACCTGTTTGAACAAAACTTACAACATTTGTATTTGATGTATCAACGTATGCTTTAACGGATTGTTGTGTTGGAATTAATGCCGCACTATTTGAAGACATAGTGTCTTCATCTGCAAAAGCAGTAACAGTAATGGTTCCATCACTTAATGAACCCCATTTAATAGTTTGTCCTGTTGCATCTAAGCCTGCAGTTGAAACTATTTCTGCACTAAATGTTTTAGCACCTGCAATAGTTTGTGTGCCACTTGTTCTTACAACTGTACTATCAACTGCAACTGTTGTACTTGCTGTACTTCCATCATAACTGAAACTTGTAATACCATCGCCTTGTACCAATGCATTTGCTAATGCAATGTTTTGTAACGTACCAGTAGAAGCATCAAATACTACAGTACCACTAGAGTCTTGTAAGTCAAGTCCTCTTATTCCCGATGTTGTAATATTTTGTTGAGCAGTTCCTGCCGCAGGATTAACTGCAACGTTACTAATAAATGCTGTATCCATTGGATTTGAACTAGAACCTATTGTTTCAATAGTATCAGAACCAAAACCAATAATATTACCTGACATATGAATGTCATCTACATATATTGTTTTAACTGGATCGTTTGTTGTACCTACGGATAATGCCGCATTACCTGTTGATTGAATTGTATGATTAACAACACTAACTTCTGTTGGATCACCAATTACAATATCACTACCTAAATATAGGTTATTAAATCTGTTTGTTGTACTACCTAAGTTTACAGCATCTGTTGAGCCAGGAACAATAGAACTACTTCCTGTGTGGTAGAAGCCACTTGCCGCTATAGTTGATCCACCTATTAGTAAACCATTGGCACTATCTGCCTGTAAGGCAACGTTTGCCAAACTAACTGCTGTTGTAGAGTAAGCACGTCTTAAGTTCATACCAACTTTAATTTCGTAACCCATACCGTTAGCATCATTAAATTCTGCATTTAGGTTAACTGGTGAACTATCACTATCTCTGTAACTTGTTGATAATGAACTAGCATCTACTGTAAATGCATAGTCACTGAATATACACATAATGGTTTCATTACTAGTATAACCTGTATCAGTACCATCGTTTACATAAACTAGTGCCGCTACTGCTCTTTTCTTACTTGTAGTATCTGTTAAGTACAATGTTCTAAATCTTGTACCATATGTAGTTCCGCCTTTCTCTGAAGACCACCTACTAGTAATAGTACCAGGATAAGAAACATCCTGCCATGTACTATTATCCCAAATTCTTTTCTTGTTGTCAACTGTATCGAAGTATTCTGTACCTTGCCCTAAGTCTGTGGTTGGGGCCGAAGAAGCAATTAGAGGAGTTTGCCTTCTCCATGCCGTTCCATCATATACTCGCATGGTGTTATCACCTGTACTGTACCAATGTTGTCCTACTAATGCTGAATCACTTCTAGCAGTTGGGCTAGTATCACTTGCAAAGTTCTCTAGCATCCATATTGTGTTTTCAACGAAAAATTGACCATAACCTGATACGTTTCTACCTACAAGTGCTACACCATACTTAGTGCTTACCTCACCCGTTGCAATAGTGATTGTATCGTTAGTGTCAGTCGTTTTTACTGAATACGTCATTCTCTATTTCCTCTAATTTAGTTGAACTCGTACAGTATATACGATTTCAATTTCTCTGTTTTTACTTTTTTGTACTGGGTGAAAAATAACATGTGTCAATAAAATACTGTCGTTTATATCGTCTGCATATGATAACAAGCCTAGTTCATCAAATACATATGAACCGTCATTTGTTGTACTTGTATCAAATGCGTCTGCGTCACTAGGCTCATTGTATCCTAGTGTACATGTAATTTTTAAGTCTGTATAACTTGGTCCTGGTATAACTTCGATTTTATCCGTCGCCGTGTTATTACTAACTACTTTTTGATATGTTCTAGAATATAACGTACCACTAGATTCATAACTTTCACTTACCCTTGGGGATTTATATATAACTTTACCAGCAGTATCTACACTTGTTGCTCCATTACCGAAGCCCATAAAATGTATGTAGTAGTCACCTAACTTGTCAGTCATTGCTCTAGCAATTATATTCGCCATGTTACCATAGTGAATAGCATTTCTTTTATTAACAAGTTCTTCACCGGATTCTTTATCTCTAATCAAAATATGACCAGACATCTTTAAACCCATAGTGTCATCTATTGGTGTTTCTTCTGCTTTATCTTTTTTAGTTTTATTTAAATCTTCCATGCTGTTATTTATCACTTTTCATTAAAATATGTTTTTATGTAGAACCTTTTTGTATAAATCCTACTATTGTGTTTTCTGTGGCATCACCCGATGTATCACATAAACTTACAGTAACATAACTGTTATCTGCACTTGCATTGACATCACTAGTGAGCCAATTTAAATCTTGTGGGTCTCTGAATCCTACAGAAGCAATGTTCTCTGTTTCTTCACCGTTGTATACTTGTGAGCCAGATGCTATTGTTGGATTTGCTGTTGTTCCCCTAGTACCTCTTATGATACCTAGTAATTTATTACTTACCGAATCAACTCCTGTGTATTCTATTCTTTCTGAGTTGATCCAAATTACACCCTTATTAGATTCATTTGCTACAGGTAAATTACTTACATCTGTTACACTAATAGTATTTTCCCAACTATTAACAGTTGCTGAAGTTGTAGTAACACCTGTTGTAGAACGTCTATAAAAGTCTGTTCTACCAAATAAGTCCATAAACATTGTGTGCTGAACTGGTTTGGAACTTGTTGTTCCTATTGCAATATTACCATGAGAAACGTTACTAGTATGAATATTCATAACTAATGTTTCGAACGGTTGTATAACAATCAACTCCTCAGGTCTTTCCGGACCATATGAGGATTTTGTAAATGTTACAGCATCAAAACCATATACTGTTTCATCATTAATTCTATAATTTACATTGCCTTGTCTATCTTCATTAAATATACCGTGGAAGTTTTCTACATTTACTTCTTTATCCCAGACATCAGTATCCCATAAGAAATAATCAAATCCTCTTGTATTAGTATAATATGTTGTTGGGTGTGTTCCCGGAACAACATCAATAAATGTATTTGCATCTAATAGTGAGCCGTTAAAGTCTCCACCTATTGCTGTTTTAACTAGGCTAATAGTTGTATTTAAATTACCACTAGAAACCATATCTGTCATTATAGTTGCATTAGTTGTAATTCCTGCACCAAATTCTCCTGCACCAGTGCCGTGAGTTGTTTCCATAGCACTTATAAATGCTGTTCTAATTTCTGTATTAAATTTAAACTCTCTATCACTCGCTGTCCAATTTAATGCAGAACTACTAATATTTGCATTTGAATTTGTTTCTATTTTAACAATGTTCTTGGCAATACTCGCACTTAATGTTTCTTTTGAAGGATCATATCCGTCCATACAAAGTATATCAATAACATCGCCAGGCTCTATGGTTAGTAACATCGGATTATCTGCAGATGTTTTGTTTAATGTAATTACATTATCTTCTGCATTGTATGTCCAGTTAGTTACTGCTGTGCCTGAACTTGTACCTGTTGCTGGAACTAATACGTCATTTAGTCTAACTTCTAATCTACTGCTGTCTGCAGGAACAAAAGATAGTGCTAAGTTTGTGTTGTTACTTACTGCAACAATTCTTGTAGTTTGTATACCACTACTATTTTCAAACAAGTCTGCTTTAACTCTGTCAAATACTAACTTAGTATCCATTTTTCTTATGCTGTTGTTTGCCGCACTACTATTGCTAACAAAACCTGCATAGATTGTATCGCTAGATAATATGTTTGCA
>Ga0209337_1000483_pt1 | contig 32124 bp, 29 predicted proteins | sample LinPmetageLP53_FD_184044 | JGI IMG/M metagenome (GOLD analysis project Ga0209337, IMG submission 184044) | Marine viral communities from the Pacific Ocean - LP-53 (SPAdes) (version 2) | ecosystem: Environmental > Aquatic > Marine > Oceanic | place: Pacific Ocean | collected 2010-02-08 | reverse complement strand
ATCACAATACCAAGTACTACAAGGACGCGAGGAATAGATGCGCTCCCTATCAATCGGCAGGGAGCCTCAACCAGCGAGGAACTACTATCATCCATGCGCCCTAAAAACTATAACCAAAAACCACAGGTAAAACTAAAAAACACCATGAAGAACGAAGAGAACCTAACACTAACCGAATGGTTAATGCTAATCGTAATCGTATCCGCACTAGTCGTGTACATAGCATCAGCCTTCTACTCATTAATACTATCATGAAACAACCAAAATCAAACAGACTCATATCCATATCATCATCCGAGTGTGACTTAATCACAAAGGTAGATGAGCATCGTGTAAACCTCAGGAAAACTATGGCTAGTCTATATGCCAAAGAATTGGAAAGCGTAAAACTAACTGAAGCATTACTCTACCAATTCATCCTAGCTGATATGGGTATAGACTTCGACGAAATAGCCTCTTATAGACCCACAGGCTACGAGCATCGCTTCAAGGCTACACCAGTAGTCCTAGGAAAACACATCCTTCCTCGTAGATCTTCTGTAATTCGTAACAAAGATACACCTGAGGAATACAAAGTGACTAAACAATGGGAAATCAAACTCAAGGACAACACAGTTCACGTAATTGATAACCCACATCTATTAGTAGATATCTGGAAAGGGGAGTAATAATACTATCATGATCAAACAAGAACCAACAAACATAGCTATAGCAGCTTATGGGTTACTCATCCCACACAATGAGGAAGCAGACGGGACAGTCTTCGGTTACACCATGTGGAACACCGGAGGATTCCCAGTAGCACTAGAGCGAACAGTACGTCCAGCCGACCATCCCATAAGAGTTAAAATAATAAGGGTCAGTCTACACGGACTTAAGTGCTGTGACGTAGTAGAGAATACTCCATATATGTACAAAAGAATAGCAAGGAATATACAAATGGACAACAAAGAGATAATCAAGGCGTGGTTCTACGTAGGTGTAAAAGCCTTCTGGATGCATCGCCCCTTACAACCACAGATAATGGACGGTGATTGGAAAAAGTTCAGTAAAGAACGCTATGACCGTGTTATGAACCCACCAGTAGAACAACAGTAATAAGTACTATCATGAGTGCAATAGACAACCTAACAGACGTAAAGCTAACTGACCTCTTGAGGATGGTTAGAGAACTGACAGATGAGGACTTCAATCACGTTATTGAAAACTTATCTAAGATGGAAGAGTTAGTAGAAGAAAGACAAGAAATAGACAAAGACCAACTGCAACTAAACCTAAACTAAGACAATGATAAAACTAAATAAAAAACAGAAGAGAGCTAACAGACTAGCTCAGTTGTTAACACACACTAACAACACACGCGACACACTACCATTAATTCAACATTCTGCTGTTGAATGGTTAGTGTATCCTAACAAACAACGCATACTTAACCCTGATTCTAAATTAGGTTCACTACTATATGCTGACCCAAGTGTCCTTCAGTCATTACGGAACTTCACAAGAAGACACTCAGTAGACCGTAACAACTGGGAATCTGTCCTCTTGAAGGTGCGTGGTGAACAAGAAGGAATGGAAGAGCTAGGTGCACACAACGAAACAAGTCTACATCGGTACAAACTTGTGGAGAAACTCATCGAAACACTATCATCAAACGGTGTTACTCCACAAGATGCTAGGTCACTCAAGCAGACCATACAAACACATAGGGAATACTACCGAAGAGTAACTACACGGCTAAATGGTAATGAGTTCCAAAGTAAAGTACAGCAGTTCAAGGAATCTTGGAACACAATGCGACCACAGCGGGTTAAGGATAACTTCTTACCTCACGGTGAAGCAATCGGTGTTGAACTGGAATGGATTGCTCCTTGTCAAGTAGATGATGACGATAACTACAACCGAGATTGTATGGACTTCGAAAGACCTGATGACATCTGGGGTACATCTTGGGGTTACGACTCATCAATCAGAGACTTCCAAGAGCATCAATACAGGCAAGGTCAAGAGACTAGGGTAATGCTACGATATGGTAACTGGAATCGCTTACATCAAGTATGTGACTACATCAAAGCGAATGGAGGTGAAATCAATAAGAGCTGTGGAGTCCACGTACACTTGGATACACGGCACATATCCAGAGCTGCTACTATCACTAGAGGCAAGCGACTCGGTAGTGCAGTAGCTTGGTTGAAACTGCTTGTTCCTAAATCAAGAGCTAAGTCTACCTACTGTAAAGGAACCTTCTCAACTACAGAGAAGTATCAAGCGGTGACTATGCACAACTACACTATAGGTAGGGAATGTGTAGAAGTAAGGCTTCACAGTGGAAGTCTGAATGCAGAAAAGATCGTTAACTGGATCGAACTACTGCACTACATAAAGAACCACTATAACCACTTAGGTACTTGGGAAGAGTTCTTACAGTCTGGTTGTCCTCTACACTTAAAGATGTGGGCTATCAACCGTAAGGAAAAGTTCAACCCGACTATTCAGGTAGAAGCTGACATAGAATCAGAACAGATTGAGGAACTGCCAGATCCAGTACCGGAACTACCGGAACTACCTCAATGTCCTCCAGTGTCACAACTCTAACAATAAAATAATAATAATAATATGTGTAAAATAATTGGAATATCAAACATCAAGGGCTTAACCAAAGCTCAAGTATCAACACTAGCTGTAACAGCACGAGGCTTACTATCATCCCAAAAGGATGGCTTCGGGTTTGCTTACTCGACTACGAATCGGCAAACAAAGCGACACGACTACTATGTAGAGAAGTACACAAGTCCAACTGACTTCTCAGGTATTGGAACTGTAGGATACTCTAAGAAAGTATTCGGTAAGTACATCGAAGTAGCTGACGTACCAATGTTATCATCAGGTCACCCAGACAAGCCAACTGGCCCTATGATTATCCACGGTCGTACTGCTACCAACGCTGTTAACCTAATCAATACACATCCATTTCGTAAGAAGGGATGGGCATTGGTTCACAATGGTGTTGTAGACATAGCTGACCATATCTACGCTTGGGATGACAAGTCCATACCTGAACTGGAGCTACTACAAAAGAGATACAGCTCTTGTGACTCAGAGTATCTACTGAATACATACGCATTCGGTAAGGGACATCACGATTGGGCTGACTCACTGGAAGGTTATGCAGCTACGATGTGCATCTCACCTAACAATGATATGATCATAGCTAAGGATGACCGTGCTAGGTTGTATATGGCTGGTATACCTAAGTTAAACAACTCAATGGTATTCGCTACAGAGAAACATATGGCACAAGCACTAGCTAAGGCACTGGGAATGGTTGCAACACCATCATTCAGGATGAAGGATCATCGATCAGTAGTTATCAAGCCTAACGGTAAGGTACGGATGGAGAAGTTCGAACCAATGGAGGCTGCGATGAGTATGACCAGTAGTGCTAACAAAGCATTCGGAACTACACCGAGTTCTTATCAACCTAAGTACATTACAGATAAGCATAGCTACGATAAGGCAAGGCCTAAATCATCCTACGCTTATAGTAATCAGACTAACCAACTGGAACTAATACCAAACGCAAATGGATAACCTATGGAAACATCTAACAGTTATTCTTCTATTCGTTATCGTACTATCACTGACTATGGTTGGCTGTATGGTAATATTGAAGGTATTGGATACAGAAGAATGGAAAAGAGATCGACAAAAACATCGACTCTACGACCCAATAAAGCATAAAGAAAGGGACGAAGATCAAGAAGAGAACTTCATAGGCACTGATTCATAGTGCTACCAAGGAGGTACTAAGGCAGTTGAGTAAGATTGAAACACATCTTACTTGACTGCCTTTTTTTATGTACTGATGACCGGACAACAGAACAGCGACCGGATGACCGGACGACCGGACAACCCACTCCCCCTACTATCATCGTCGGCCAGTTGAAAATTACATCCTGATTCCTTGACTGATTGACAATAATATTGTAGAGGTTTCAGCACGATGAGCGCAGGGAGAAACTACAGACAAGAGTACGACAGCTACCACAAGGCGGGTCTTCAGAAGAAACGTAGAGCGCAACGCAATGGGGCGAGGCGACTCATGATTAAGAAGGGATCAGCATCGAAGGGGGATGGCAAAGACGTAGGGCATAAACGACGCAACAAACGAGGCAACCTGAGTAACGCAACAAAGAACCTAGTTATGCAAAGCAAGAAAACAAATCGGGCTAATAACCAATGATCGAAAAAGAGTTGGAGTTTCCTAAAGCTCCTCAAAAAGCAACAAAAGTTAGACTTCAAGTTGGCAAGTACAAGAAGGCCATAGTCTCGCTAAAAGACAGGGACACTTTACGGGGTGTTGTTGGTATTTATCAGTATGGTTACCTAGTGGCGAATCGTATCTTCACACCTCTAGGCCCACCTTATCAATGGAACGGATACTCACACCTAAACGATGACGGAAAACCAAATGCGCCAGTTAGGGAAAGAAAGGTTTCACTCCCTAATAAATAAACTAAAAGCAAAGAACCAAGAATCACAAACTTCCTATGGGGTTACCTTATCAAAAGGGGCCATACCTCCCTTATGTAAGGGGATACAGAAGTGGTTTGAAAGTTCTACTGCAGGGTACAACAAAGACATCGCTAAGTTCCTAGTCGATGTTCCTAACGAGGTTCTAGCCGACTTGACCTGTCGTGTCGTGTTGGATTGTATCTCTGTAAATCAACCTCTTACCGCGACAGCTATGAAGCTGGGTTCCTTCATCGAGGAAGAGGCTCGCCTGAGATCCCTGAAGAAGTCTGATCCAGACAAGTGGAACTTCATCAAGTCCTCTATGGAATCGAGGGTAGGATTCAAGTACAAGAAGTACTCCAGCAGATCCCTCACCAAGCGTCTGAACCTACAAACAGAATGGGAAGGGTGGGGTAAGGATGTGCTCTGCAGAACCGGACTCGTACTTATCAATCTGTTTCAAAAACACACGGGGCTGGTCGCGCTTTCTACTATCATCGTCGGCCAGTTCAAAAAAGTACCTTACTTAGTCCCTACAGAGAAAACAAAGCTGTGGATTCAGAACTACAAAAATTACCACGAGTTTTTGACCCCCCTTTATCTACCTTCTTCGGAGAAATTCGGGTATCAATCCTTCGATGCCTGTACGTTCAAAGTATCCAATCCTGCACACCTAGAACTGTTGGATAAGATGGATGACTCACATCCGTACCTAGCCCTTAGAAAACTGCAGTCTACCCCTTGGAGAATCAACGCCAAGGTACTGGAAACAGCAGAATACTTCTGGGAAAACCAATACGAGGTAGCTGGCTTCCCAAAGGCCAAGGATAACGCTGCCCCTGCCAAGCCTGTCGACATAGAGACTAACAAGGAGGCTAGGGAAGCGTGGCGCAAGAAAGCAGCCAAGTTTCACAAGGAGGACATCGCTAGGAGAGGGCTGAGACTTTCAACGGCAAAAATTCTTTGGGTTGCTGGCAAGTTCCGTTCAGAACCAGCCATCTATTTCCCACATCAGTTCGACTTCAGGGGTAGGGCATATCCTGTGCCTAACTTCCTGAACTTTCAGGCCGGTGACCTGAGCCGTGGTCTTCTTGAGTTCTCTGAGGGCAAACCTCTCACCAAGGAGGGTGAGAAGTGGTTCCTGAAGTACGGCTACACTTTGTGGGGTAACGCAGACAATATGCTACCCCATGAGTGGCTTAGGAAATGTAAGGAGAGACTACACCTCATAGCGGAAGATCCTGCGGCAGACTTATGGTGGTCTGGTGCTGAAGAGCCGTGGCAGTTCCTTGCGTGGGCTTTGGAGGCATCCAAGTGGATGAAGGGTGAGCTGAAGGAAAGCCATATGCCCATATCGATAGACGCCTCAAGCAATGGGCTACAGATTATGTCTATGCTCCTGAAGTATGAGAAGGGTGCAGAAGACACCAACTGCATAGGTAGAACTGATCACCCTCCTAAGGACATCTATAGTCTCACTCTAGAAAGTGTTAAGATTAAACTTGAGTCTAATTCAGTTGGTTGGGACTGGTTATCTTTAGGTTTAAACAGAAGCTTAGTCAAGTCTATAATTATGACGTTACCCTACGGGTGTACCCAGTATAAAGCTACAGAGTTAATCATACAGTGGTACTGGGGTAAGAACTCCAGCTTGTTCTCCGGTAGACTACGGAAAGCAGCAGACTACCTAGCTTTTATTATTATAGATTCATTCTATAAAGATTACCCTGAGTTCTCTGTACTTATGTCTTATATGGAAGCCTTAGGTAAGTCTTTAGGAGCACCCTTAGTTTGGCTAAGTCCTAGCGGATTCCCTGTCGTACAGGACTACAAAAAAACAAAGACAAGGCAAGTCAAGTCGTTACTCTTTGGGCGCATTCGTTCATTCAACTACAACGCTGAGACGGAAGATGTGGACACGGCTAAGATGGGGAGAGCCTTCGTTCCTAACTTCATTCACAGCTTGGATGCCTCGGTGATGCACATAGCCCTCTCTCGCACTAAGGCTAGCTCTGTTGCCGCTGTTCATGATTCTTTTAGTACCCATGCCTGTGATATGGATGAGCTACTCCAGACCCTCCGTGACACCAACGCTGATATGTTTTCAGCAGACCCCAAAGTTTTTTGGAAGAAATTTTTTAGCCTAAAAGCCCCAGAAAAACAGGTGTTAGAGGACACTGTGGACAGCTTTTCGTCAATGTTCGGTAAATTAAATGTTGACGGGGTTAGAGTATCGGCGTATATGTATCGGTAACGCTTGGCCGTGCTAAGCGAACAGAGTTAGAGGTAGTGGTGACTGTGATGGCCTAGCCTTGATGTTAAGAGACGCCTCTAACTCGCATTAAGATAAACGCAAAAACCAAAACTAAAATGAGTAACCATAAGAATGAACAGTTGAACACGCCAGTGGGCGTGGCTGTGTACCCTCGTCTCAACGAGCCCGACTACAAGTTCGATCCCTCCGGTATCTTCAGCGTCACGCTGCGTGTACCCGCTGAGTCTGGTCAGGAACTGAAGAACACATTGGATGCCAAGCTTGACGAGTGGCACACCGATCAGATGAAGACTCGTCGCAAGCCTAACCTCAAACGCGCACCGCTTACGGTGAAGGCAGCTATCGATGAAGATGGTAACGAGACAGGTGAGTGGGACTTCAAGTTCTCGATGAAGCATAACGTCACAACCCAGACAGGTAAGAGCTGGGTGCAACGTCCTAAGCTTTACGATGGACAAGGCAAGGGCTTCGTCGGCCCTGTAGTTGGCGGCGGCAGCAAGCTTGTCGTTAACTTTGTCCCTGCTCCGTACTTCACGGCAGCTATGGGTTGTGGCCTTAAGCTACGCCTTAATGCTGTGCAAGTGGTGGAGCTGAGCGAGTACAAGAAAGCCTCGGCTGAGAGCCTTGGCTTTGACAATCACGCTGGAGGGTACGTCGCTCCAGAAGAAGCTGTTGCAGCTACTGCTGCTCCTATTGTCGCCAGTGAGAACAACGATGCTGTGGCTCCTATGGCTGCGGTAGCGGAGGACGAACTGTAAGTGGCACATCGTTTTCGGTCACAGTATGAGGCTTACCTCTCTGCCAAGCTCACTGATCTTGGTCAGGTGTGGTCTTATGAGGTCGAGAAGATTCCCTTTGTGAAGCCAGAAGAAAACAAACTCTACTGTCCTGATTTCAGGATCGAGGGTAAGGGATTCTTCATCGAGGCAAAGGGTCTCTTCTCGGCCAGTGACCGGAAGAAACATAAGCTCGTAAGAGAGCACAACCCTAATATTGATATTCGTTTTGTATTCCAGAACGCTAATCTACCAATAACAAAAGGCTCTAAAACAACTTGCGCGATGTGGGCAGAGAAGAATGATTTCTTATGGGCTCACAAGGTTCCACCCGCATCGTGGTTTGCTTAGACACAACGCAACAACAACGCTAATATGAATACCGAACAACAAGACAGCACATTTATACGACATGAACCATGCGAAAAATGCGGGTCGTCCGATGCACGGGCAATCTATGACGACGGACACTCCTACTGCTTCAACTGCCAAGCCCTTGAAAAAGAGGGGGGTAGCGATACTGAAAGCAAACACCAAGCAACTAACGGCAGCTCTAAAGTCGGAAGGTCAGGGTTCCTATGGGGAAGTGTTAAGGAACTTCGTAATCGGAGCGTAACGGAAACTACCTGTCGTAAGTGGGGCTACATGGTAGGCACACACAACGGGTCTACCTGTCACATCGCCAGCTTCTATGGTGAGGACGGTGCTATCGTAGCTCAGAAGATACGACTACCTAACAAGAACTTCCTAGCCTTGGGAGACTTCTCAAAGGCTGGGTTGTATGGTGCACACCTGTGGTCTGGCGGCAAGAAGCTAGTCATAACAGAGGGAGAGATCGACGCACTCAGTGTGAGTCAGGTGCAGGATTACAAATGGCCTGTCGTCTCCCTCCCTAACGGAGCAGCGGGTGCTAAAAAAATAATTGCATCGAACTTGGATTACCTCAATCGATTTGAGGAAATTATATTTATGTTCGACAACGATGATGCTGGCCGTAAGGCAGCGAAGGAATGTGCTGCTGTGCTGCCTGTTGGTAAGGCCAAGCTAGCCATCCTCCCCCTCAAGGATGCCAATGAGATGTTGGTAGCTGGGCAGGGGGCAGAGATCATCCGTGCAATCTGGAACGCACCTGTGTTCAGGCCCGATGGTATTGTAGATGGCCGAGAGCTATGGGAGACAGTATCCAAAGAGCTCGTGAACGATGGTACTCCCTACCCTTGGGAGGGACTGAACGCATTGTCTCATGGCATCCGTAAGGGAGAGATCGTTACCTTGTGTGCTGGGTCTGGCATTGGTAAGTCTCAGATTTGTAAGGAGATTGCCTTCGACCTGATCCAACGCGATAACACCATCGGTTACATTGCCTTGGAGGAGAACGTGCGGAGGACTGCACTCGGCTTGATGAGCTTGCATCTTAATAAGAATGTACTGCTGAATCCATCCGTGGCTGACGCTACAGAAAAGCGAGCTGCCTTTGAGGCTACTGTAGGCTCTGGTAAGTGCTTCCTGTATGACCACTTTGGTTCTATGGATAGTGACAACCTAGTGAACCGTATGCGGTACATGATTACAGGCTGTGGCTGTGAGTATATATTCTTGGATCACCTTTCCATTGTTGTGTCTGGCCTCGAGTCAGGAGATGAACGTAGGTTCATTGATAATACTATGACAAGACTCCGCTCTCTGGTGGAGGAACTGAAGTTTGGTCTGCTGTTGGTGAGTCACCTCCGCAGACCTGATGGCAGGGGACACGAAGAGGGAGGGCTGACTAGCCTGTCCCAACTACGTGGCTCTGCTGGTATCGCACAGTTGAGTGACATGGTGTTTGGTTTGGAACGCAACCAACAGGATGAAGAAGAACCTGATGTTACCCGTGTCCGAGTACTAAAGAACCGCTGGTCTGGGCAGACAGGCGTGGCTACCTCCTTGGAGTATGGTCATGATACAGGTCGCCTAACAGAGCTGGCTATGATGGAGACAGAAGTATGACTAGAGTTGTATTCGATCTAGAGACTAACAATCTCCTGCCCAAAGTAAACCGCATCCATTGTCTAGCGATAACCGATGTGGACACTGAGGAATCCTTCATCTTCAACGATGAGTACGGGGGTCAATCCCGTTACTCCATCGATGAAGGGTTGGCTATGCTGGACAGGGCTGATGTAATCTTGGGACATAATGTTATTAATTATGACATACCTGTACTACAGAAGCTCCGAGGTTGGACTCCTAAGGCAGAGGTAATGGATACTCTGGTAATGAGTAGGCTTATCCACGCTGACATACGGGACGAGGACTTCTCTAAGCGACAGAAGGGGGACGAGAGTCTCCCTCCCAAGCTGATCGGTAGTCATAGCCTGAAGGCTTGGGGTCACCGCATCGGTCACCTCAAGGGAGCCTTCAAGGAGCAGCACGGGTTCGACACTTGGAGTCCTGAGATGGAGCAGTACTGTATCAAGGACACCCTGATTACCCGCAAGATATTCCTTAACTTTGAGGCTAAGGATTACTCGGCTATCTCTCTGGATTTGGAGCACAAGTTCGCAACGATTATGACTATGCAAGAGATGCATGGTTTTAGTTTTGATGTGAATGCTGCTAACAAATTGTACGGGGAGCTGGCAGGGGAGAAGCTGGTGCTTGATGATCAGTTGCAGGGGGTATTCCCACCCAAGGAGATACAGATGAAGTCTACCTTCTGGAAGGCAGGGAATGAACTGTTTGAAACTAAGACAGCAGCGGTAGCCTCTGGCCACAAAGCTAAGGACGTAGTGAAGGGGCCGAACAAGATCAAGAGAGTACCCTTCAACTCCCTTAGTCGTGACCACATTGCAGAGAGGCTTCGCACTATGGGTTGGGAACCCGTTGACTTCACCGAGAACGGTAAGCCTAAGGTGGATGAGACTATACTATGTGCGCTGCCGTACCCTGAAGCTCAGATGTTGTCTAAGGTTCTACTGTTGCAGAAACGTATGGGTCAGCTTGGGGATGGCAAGGCTGGCTGGCTCAAGTTGGAACGCCACGGCAGGATGCACGGTCATGTCATAGGTAACGGTGCTGTAACAGGTAGGTGTACTCACCGTAGTCCTAACATGGCACAGGTTCCTAGGGATGCAGCTTACCGAGCCTTGTTCACAGCTACTGATGGTATGGTACTGGTGGGCTGTGATGCTGCTGGCCTAGAGCTACGTTGCTTGGCTCACTACATGAATGATGATGTTTATATCTCTAAGCTTTTGGAGAGTGACATCCATGCGGTGAACCAAGAGGCGGCGGGCCTACCTACTAGGGATAATGCTAAGACATTTATCTTTGGATTCTTGTATGGTGCTGGCGATGCAAAGATCGGACAGATCATTGGCAAGGGTGGAGCAGAGGGTAAGGCCATCAAGAAGAAGTTTTTGAAATCCCTACCAAGCCTGAGGGTTTTGAAGGAAAAAATTTCCAAGGCTTTAAAGACACGCGATTACCTATGGGGTCTCGACGGGCGGCGACTTCATGTGAGGAGTGACCACGCTGCGTTGAACACTCTCCTACAATCAGCGGGTGCTGTGCTGATGAAGAAGGCTACTGTTATTTTGTTTGATAAGTTGGTAGAGATGGGGCTCAACCCTAGCGAAGACTTCTCATTCGTGGCGCACGTTCACGATGAGTTCCAGATAGAGTGCTGGCCTGAGTTCTCTGAGAAGATAGCTAGGGAAGCAGAGAAATCTATCGTCGAGGCTGGCGAAGCGTTCAGCTTCAGGTGTCCCCTAGCTGGGGCAGCTAAAGAGGGAAGCAACTGGGCAGAAACACACTAACAATATGGAAAGAGAATCAATAGAGAAATATATCTGTGGCCTGTTCGGTATAACTAAGACTGACCTGACTCGGAGGTGTCGTAAGCAGCAGCTTTGTGAAGCTCGTCACTTACTATGGAAGGTGCTCCGAGAGCACGGCTATGGTGTGTGTCAGTTAGCAGACTTGTACGAACGTAGACACGGGGCTGTTAGCCACGGGGTTAAGCAGATGAACATGGCTATTCAAATCAACCGAAGAATAGAAAACAAATACAACCTAGTAAAAAGTTATATAAAAAATAAAAAGGAATCAAATGGAACTACTTATTGATGGAGATGTGGTCGCGTATAAGATAGCGGCTGTATGTGAAGAACCTATCCACTGGGGCAATGACTTCTGGACACTACACGCTGACGCTTACGAAGGTAAAGCTCAGGTTGACATCTGGATAAAGGATGTGATGGATACCCTCGGAGCTGACAAGGCACGGGTGTTCCTTACTGGAAGAGAGAACTTTAGAGCAGAGTTCTTTGAGGACTACAAGGCTAACCGCAAGGACACACGGAAGCCTATGATTCTCTCTTCCTTGAAGGATCACATGAAAGATGAGTGGGCTGCTGAGTTGGTCGAGCCTTTGGAGGCTGATGATCTCATTGGTATCGCAGCGACTGACCCAGAGGTAGGCTACGATAGGGTTATTGTTAGTGTTGATAAGGATTTTAAATCCATTCCTTGCAGGATGTACAACCCAGACAAACCTGAGGAGGGTGTGGTGCATACCAGCGAGCTTGCTGCTAACAAGTTCCACATCTTTCAGACACTGGTTGGAGATAGCACGGACAACTACAAGGGTTGCCCTAGCTACGGCCCCGTGAAAGCAGAGAAGCTCATGGATGGTGAGGACGACATCAGTAACCTATGGACTAAGGTGCTGACCGCCTTTGATAAGGCTGGGTTGTCCACACGCCACGCACTAACTCAAGCAAGGGTAGCCCGCATCCTCCGACACGGTGACTACGACTTCAACACTAAGAAAGTTAAACTCTGGAATCCATGAGCAAAGCAAAAGTAATAGGTCTAGTTGGTCGTGCTGGTAGTGGAAAGGATACTGTCTACGAAGCACTGAAGGCTGCACTCGATGACAAGACTGTCGTGCGTGTCGCCTTCGGTGACGAGGTGAAGAGAGAGGTAGCAGACAGGCATGAGCTGTCGGTAGAAACCATAGATGCTAACAAGGATAAGTTCAGAACCTTACTCCAAGAGTGGGGGCTGGAGTACCGCAGGGTTAACGACCCTGCTTATTGGATTAAGAAAATAAAACCACAGATGGATATGTTCCACGAGCTTGCTGATGTTATTGTTATTACTGATGTACGTTTCATGAACGAGGCTGACTATGTTAAGGACATCTGCAAAGGTAATCTGGTGAAGGTACTGGGTAATGAGGATAAGATGCTGGAGTCTAGCCATCAGTCAGAGACAGAGATGCAGGACATAACCCCTGACTACCTCCTTCCCAACGATAAGAATAACTTGGATCAGTTGTGCGAGGGCATAGCTTTCCTTATAAATGAACTGGAATTAATGGAGGTACACAATGGATGATTACATATCTTTCCCCGTGATTACTGATGAGTTAGTGGAGGCGTTGGACGAGAGGTTCCCCGACAGGATGCCAGAGTGTGGTACTTTTCCTGAAATTTGTCGTTTACAAGGACAGGTTGCAGTAGTAAGACTACTCAAATCGGTTCGGAGAGAGCAGTCCGACAACATTTTAACTGCAACACTAACAGACGAAGGGTAAATCATTATGTGTATCGGAGGAGGAGGAGGATCAACACCACCAGCAGCAACACCAGTAGCACCTGCGCCAGCCCCAGTTACCATCTCTAGGTTGGGCAAGTCTGAGTCAAGAAAACGTAAGCAGGAGCGGAGCGGTACAAAGCGTAACACTACTCGGTCTAAGTTGACCATCGCTAAGACAGGTATCCAATACTCAGGGTCAGGTCAAACAGGAGTGAATGCCTAATGAGAATCGAATCCATTCGTAGCTTCTATAAGAACTGTTCCGAGGAGCGCACTCAATTCTTAGCCAGAGCTAGGGAGTCAGCCGAGCTGACCCTCCCCTATCTCATACCACCGGAGGGACACAATGCGTCGACTACTTTTCCAACCCCGTTTCAAGGGATGGGTGCTAGAGGTGTCAACAATCTTGCTAGTAAGCTGCTTCTGGCTCTGCTTCCTCCTAACTCTCCTTTCTTTCGGCTCGTTGTTGATTATTTTGCTATGGCTAACGAAGGCGTGGACGTTGCTCAAGTCAAGTCTGAGATTGAAGAGAGCTTAGCTAAGGTGGAGCGAGCAGTTCAAGCTGAGTTCGAAACCAGCAACATCAGGGTAGCTGTGTTCGAAGCGTTGAAGCATTTGATTGTGTCAGGTAATACCCTGATGTATGTACCCGACGATGGTAACACACGTATCTATGGGCTCGATAGCTTTGTTGCCAAGCGTGACCCTAGTGGAACCTTGCTTGCACTAGCTACGAAAGAGACCGTCACACCCGATACCTTATCGGATGAGGTGAGAGCTTTGGTTGCAGAGAGTGAGTCTACTATTCCATCAGGAGATGGCTACGTTAAGCCCAAAGGTTTAGACCTATACACAGGGGTGTACCGAGAGAAGAACCGATGGATTGTTTTTCAAGAGATCAATGGAGTCGAGGTCGCGGGAACTAGAGGTACGTATCCAATGGGTAAGAACCCCTTCATCCCCTTGCGGTTCACCCGCATCGATGGTGAGCACTACGGACGGGGCTTCATCGAGGAGTACCTTGGTGACCTCCGTAGTCTTGAGGGTTTAACTCAGGCTATCGTAGAGGGGTCAGCAGCATCAGCTAAGGTGCTGTTCATGGTTAACCCCAACGGAACCACTCGTCTCCGCACACTCTCCAAGAGTGAGAACGGAGCTATCGTACAGGGCAACGCCGAGGATGTTAACGTACTACAGGTACAGAAGTACGCAGACTTTAAGGTAGCCTACGATGTCATCGGTATGATTAAGGAACGGCTAGGCTTCGCCTTCCTCATGAACACCTCGGTTCAACGTCAGGCCGAGCGAGTCACTGCTGAAGAGATTCGGTACATGGCACAGGAATTAGAGGATGTATTGGGTGGAGTATATTCAGTGCTGTCACAGGAGTTCCAGCTACCGCTGGTCAACCGAGTGATGGATAAGATGCAGAGGAAACGTAGGTTACCTAAGCTTCCTAAGAAGCTAGTCAAACCTACCATCGTGACAGGACTAGAGGCACTGGGTCGTGGTCATGATCTTAATAAATTAGATGTGTTCATACAGGGAGCAGCTCAACTTCTTGGGCCTGAGTTCCCGACGTATGTTAATATGTCTGACTACTTGAAGCGACGGGCTACTTCTATTGGTATCGAGACTGCTGGTTTGATTAAGACTGCAGAGGAGATCGAGGCAGAGAAGCAAGCACAGCAGCAACAGGCTGCTATGATGCAAGCAGCGGGGCCAGCTATTAATGCTGCTGGTAAGGTAACAGACACCGCTGTTAAAGAAGGAATGCAACAACAACAACAATAAATAATAATACTACTATGGGAAACACAGAGACAGTAACATTCACCGAAGACAATAGCGGGCCAGATGCCCCTCAAGAAAACACACAGCAGACTGAGGCTACTAGACCTGAAGGTTTGCCTGAAAAATTTGAAAGCGTGGAAGCCCTCGCTGAATCCTACTCAGCCCTCGAACAAAAGATGGGAGCTGGGGAAGAATCGGAAGAGGAGACTACCGCAGTTGAACAAGCTTCCGAAGCTATCGGGGCTAACGCTTTCGAGCAGTACAGCCAAGAGTACATGGAGAACGATGGTCAACTAAGCGAGACTTCTTATGAGACGCTAGCAAAGGAGCATAATTTTTCAAAAGAATTAGTGGACTCCTTTATCCAAGGACAGGAAGCCCTTAGTAATCGTATGCTGGGAGAGGTACACGATACTGTAGGTGGAGCTGAGAAGTACCAAGAGATAATGGAGTGGGCTACAGCTAACCTATCTGATTCAGAGATTGATTCCTACAACAGTACGGTAGAGGCTGGGGATGCCAGCTCTATTAACCTAGCGTTGCAAGGAGTTCACGCTAAGTATGCTGCAGAGAATGGGTTCTCTCCTTCTCTTATCCAAGGGACAGGTAAGGGCAGAGCCTCTGGCTACGAGTCCCGTCAGCAAATGATTAGTGACATGGCTAAACCTGAGTACAAAACTGACCCTGCATTTCGGGAGACTGTTGAACGTAGGTTAGCTAACACACCTAACACAGTTATTTAACTTCAGTGTCCATTGCGTCTCGTTCACGGGGATGCCTCCTAGGAGGGGCTCGGTTCTCTACCGCCGAGTCCCTCCGCTTTCAAAAAAGGTGTTGACCTTTCTTTCTTTCTGTACTCTATTGCGAACAAGCCAACTGAATGTGGTATGGTGAGTGTTGCTAGCCCCGTCATGGCGGGACAACTAATTACAGTCAGATACAACGAAGTTGTGTGAAACCTATTTAAGTTAACAACCTAGCAAAAGAAAATATTATGGCAGATACTACTCCGTCACGGTTAGGCCAAGTCAACGCCTCAGGCGATGTTAAGGCTATTTTCCTAAAGAAATTCGCTGGAGAGGTTCTCACGACATTCGAACAAACGAATGTAATGAAGCCACTCCATACTATTCGTACCATTAATAATGGTAAGTCGGCTCAGTTCCCCGTCACTGGTACAGCAACCGCTGGTTACCATGTCGTGGGTCAAGACCTAATCAACGCCTCCAACTCTGGTGGTGTTCAAGCGGTCAAACACGCTGAGAAAATCATTAGCATTGATGAACTGCTAGTGGCTTCCACCTTCGTCGCCAACCTTGACGAACTAAAGAACCACTACGATGTTCGTTCGATCTACTCCAGTGAACTTGGTGCTGCACTAGCAAACAAGTTTGATAAGCAAGTCATCCAGACTGCTCTTATCAATACTGCTACGTTCGACGGCTCAGGTATTGCTACTCCTGCTGTTACCACTATTACAGGTAACTACGGAGCAAGTTGTGTCTACAGTGCCGCTGGTACTGACGACGCTAACAAGCGATTCCTCGGTGCAACTGGAGCTGGAACCATGAACACTAACGGTCTGTACTTGGCGAAAGCCATCTACGCAGCGGCTCAACTTCTCGATGAGAAGGACATTCCTGCTGCAGATCGCTACTGTCTCGTGAGTCCTCAACGCTACTACAACCTCATCCAAGCAGAGACTGCTTCGGGTAACAACCTCCTAACAATCAATCGTGATTGGGACGGACAAGGTTCTTACTCTAAGGGTACTGTGGCTCAGGTCGCCGGTATTACAGTGATTAAATCTAATCACTTGCCTACCGCTGACATTGCAGCAGAGACAGGTCAGGCTAACACTTATACCGATACCTTCGGTGCTAACATTATGGGACTTGTGTTCCATAAGTCAGCCGTTGGTACTGTTAAGTTGCAAGACCTCTCTACTGAGAGTGAGTACCAGATCCAACGTCAAGGCACGTTGATGGTCGCTAAGTATGCCATGGGTCATGGCGGCTTACGCCCTGAGTGTGGTGTTGTTTTGATGAACAATGACGACAGTTAAGATGTAGCCTATACAAACTGAGGGGAGTCCCTAGTGGACTCCTCTCTTTTTTTGTTGTAATTTATACGGGGATGATAAATAAAGGCACTTGACATGAGTACATTGGGAAAAACTACCAGACTAACCGCAGTTAACCAGATGCTCAGCTTCATTGGGGAAGCTCCGATAAACAGCCTTTCAGATAACACAGGTTCTGGGGATGATTCGCTGGCTGAGTCTATTCTAAACGAAGTAACCCGTGAGGTTCTCTCTAATGGGTGGCACTTCAATACCAACATCGATGTAGAGCACGAGCCTGATGCCAGCAAGGAGATCAACTTAGGTGACACAGTGCTACGAGTGGACACCAAGGTTGGGCAGTACGGTCTGATGGATATAGTCCAGCGAGGCAAGAGGCTGTACAACAGAGACGGTAATACCTATGAGTTTGATGATGCCATAAAAACAACAGAAGTAATCGAGCTACCTTGGGATGATCTTCCAGAACCAGCCCGCCGATACATCACTCTCCGAGGGTGTCGGCTGCTACAGGATCGAGCCATAGGTTCTAGAGAGCTGACTGAAGTAGGACTCAGAGAAGAGTCCGTAGCTTTAGCAGCCTTGCGGGAGTTCGACTCCGACAGTGCAGATCATTCGATCTTTGACTCCTCTCTCCCAGCTAAAACAGTCAGCGACTACCGACGGTACACCAGTTATTAATCGCTATGCCTCAGATTAGCACCACAATTCAAAACCTTTTGAATGGCGTGTCTCAACAGGCCGACTCTCAGAAGTTTCCTAGTCAAGCTCAGGAGCAGATCAATGGTTTCTCCTCCCCTGCCAAGGGGTTACTCAAGCGGAACCCTACCAAGTACGTTGCTAAGGTGTTCAACAGTGTGCCTACTGATGTGTTCTCTCAAGCTTTGAACAGGGACTCCTCGGAGCGGTACATGGTGACAGTCAGGGCTACGGCTAAGCAGACCATTACTTCTGTTAGCGATTCTACAGATAAGATTACTCTCAATGCTCACGGATTTGTAAATGGAGATGAACTTAGATTTTACGGGGATGACTTAGCTGATGGACTGAATGTAACCGCTCGTTTCTATGTGATAAACAAAACTACCAATGACTTTGAGGTATCCCTGACAAGCGGGGGGAGTGCTGTGAATATTGTTGATGCTGGCACAGGTACACAGCAGATGAGTCTAGACCCTATCTCTGTTTATGATCTTATAAACAAAACAGAGAAGGCTGTAACTACGACCAACTCTGCAGACTACTTAGTAACGACCACTCCCTCCACTGTTTTGAAAGCTACCAGCATTGCTGACTACAGCTTCATGTTGAACAACTCAGTTACTGTAGCTATGGACTCGTCTCTTACCACAGATACTAGGAACAAGGCGTACGTCTATGTAAAGCAGGGGGACTACGGGACGGACTATACTATAGCTATTGATGACCTTACTCCAGCAACACACGCTACTCCCAATGGTTCTTCCGCTACCGAAAGACCTCTGATTGATACTGAATATATAGCTGCTCAGCTTGTAACATCTATTGGTTCTCCATCTGGTTTTACAATTACTAGAGTAGGCTCAACCATAGAGATTAAGAGGGATGATGGTGAACCCTTTGAGCTTCAGATTACAGACTCCTTAGGTGACGGAGCAATGGGAGCCATAAAGAATGATGCAGAAGCTTTCACAGATTTACCTCTGTATTGTAGGGATGGTCAACGTGTGTTGGTGAAGGGAGATGTGGAGAATAACTCCGATGATTATTATGTAAAATTTATTGCTGATTCTCCCACTAACCAAGAGTTCGGTAGAGGTAAGTGGTCTGAAGCGACAGCACCTAACGTAAAGTACAAGCTGGATGCCTCCACCTTCTGCCACACCCTTATCAGGGAATCCTCAGGAGACTTCACGTTCAAGCAAGGTACTTGGGGAGAGCGTCTAGCGGGTGACGAGACGACTGCTTCTGACCCTAGTTTCGTAGGATCTATAATCAAGAACATAGTATTATTTCGTGATCGGCTAGGTTTTCTTTCCGGAGAAAACATCAGTTTATCCGAAACTGGAGAGTACTTTAACTTCTTCCGTACCACAGTCACACAGCTACTTGGAACCGATCCTGTCGATGTCAGAGCAAGTCACAACAAAGTTTCAAACCTATTTAGTGCCGTTCCATTTAGCCGTAATCTTTTGTTATTTTCTGACAAGACTCAGTTCATGCTGACAGGAGGTGATGTGCTCACTCCATCCAGTGTATCCATCTCTCAGGAGACAGAGTTTGAGGTAGCAGCAAACGCTGACCCCATCGTCAGCGGACATAGTTGTTACTTCCCGTTCTCTAGGGGTGACTTCTCAGGTGTCATGGAATACTTCATCTCTCCCGACGTGGAGCAGATGTCTGGAGATGATGCCACAGCTCATATCCCTAAGTATATCGTAGGGAACATAACTAAAATAACAGCCAACTCAGTTGAGCCTGTGGTAGCCATAAGTGCCTCCGGTCTCACCAATGGTATTTATGTTTATAGGTATTTGAATCGTGGACGGGAGAAGCTACAGGCTTCGTGGTCTAAGTTTGAGTTTGATACAGGGTCAACGGTAGAGAACATCGATTTTATAGGCAAGGATCTGTACATAGTAGTGAGTAGAGCCAGTGGTTTGTACATCGAGTCTCTCTCCTTTAAGGAAGCGGAGGCTGATACCAATGCTGACTATGTAACCCTGCTGGATCGCCGTGTACAGGAGTCTGACTGCACTGTTACCTACGATGCTACTGTTGAGCAGACTACCATAGTGCTGCCTTACATTTCGTATGGCACAGCAGAGCTAAGTACCCGTGCTGACGGTAGTAGTGAGGAAGCTGGTCAGCGGTTGATCCCCCTGACTCAATCAGGTGATACACTCACGTTCGATGGTGACCTGAGTTCTCGGAAGTTCTGGGCTGGGGATAAGTACTCATTCACATACACCATGAACAAGCCCTACCTGAAGATGGCAGCAGAGAGTAGCGGTAAGAGCAAGACAGCCATCGGTAGATTCCAAGTTAGGAACGGTATTGTCACCTTTGATGACTCCAGTACCTTCTCAGTCAGTGTAACCCCAGATAACAGGTCTACTAATACCTATACATTTGACTCGAAAACTTTGAACTCCTCTGGGTTTACTTTAGGTGGGCCACAGGTACTAAAAGATGGTTCTTTTAAGTTTCCTGTGCGCTCTAGAGGGGACAGAGTGACCATAGAGATTACAAATGACACTCCGTACCCCTGTGCGTTACTAACTGTGGAATATGAAGCTACTTACTACACTAGATTCCAGCAAGTGTGAGGAATGGCTATACGATAATGCCAAGATCACTCAACCCAGAGTTTCTGATCCAGAAATTTTAGGGGAGAACTTGCGGGAAGCAGATAAACAGGAGATCAAAGCTGTTATTGGGGATGCGTTGACTTTCGCACAGGCATTGGAGGTGTGTGCTGTGACCTCTGACCCTTGTTATGCCGTCAGAGACTTAGTTACAGAGGAACCTCTGGCTTTATACGGAGTGTGTCCTCAGGAACGTGGTGGTGAAGTGTGGTTTTTAGGGTCAGACAAACTGTTTGAGACAAACAAGATGTCTTTCCTTAGAAACTCTAAGTTTTGGGTAGGAAAATTGTTTGATGGTTATGATTTATTATACAATGTGGTGGATGCGAGGAACGTCCTACACATTCGGTGGTTGAAATGGTTGGGTTTTACCTTTATAGAGGACATACCTGAGTACGGCGCGGAGAAAAGAAGGTTTAAACAGTTTTATAAAAGAAGGTAACAGATATGTTAGAAGCTTTATTCAATGTTGAGAATGCTATGCTGGCTTGCGAGCCAGCTACATTAATGATGATGTCTATGGCTATGACTGCTGGGGCAGGGGTCATGACTCACATGGGTCAGAAACAAGCTGCAGACGACAAGACCGCATACCAGAACCACTTAGCAGACCTACAGAAGACGGCTGGAGACAGAAAAGCTTCGGCTGTTATCGCTCAGAATTTACAAGCTAGGGAAGCTACCGCTAAAAGAGGTTTCAACGTATCCCAAGAAGCAGCCCAAGCCCAAGCAGATGCAACTCTGTCTGCGTCTGGAGCTGGAGTAGCAGGACTCTCGATAGGACACCTGATTTCTGATGTCAGTAGACAAGAAGGCTTCCTCCAGCAGAACTTAGAGTACCAACAGAGCCTCCAGAATCGGGAGCTAGACCGGATGCTTAGTGATATTTCCCTAGGCACATCACAACAGATGGCTTCCACGCTGTCTCCGGTTAACTACCCAAGTGCCCTAGGTTCCATGTTAAAGATAGGGGGAAGCTTAGCTGCTTCTGGGGCTAAACTTCAGGATTATAAAGGTAGCCACACTGATTCCACAAGCACTCTCGACGTATAGATTGTTATGAGTAAACGAGTACAAACTAAAGATCTTTATCAGCGTGTGGGTAGACCTGAGTTCACCCCTCAAGCTAAAGCGTCTACCTTTGCCTATGTTGCTCCTCAGTCCAGTAGCCAAGGTAACACGCTAGAACAACTAGGTGCTGCTGGCTTAGTAGCGGCTGACGCTGTGGCTAAGTGGGGTGCGCGGGGGATGCAGAAGGAGGAGTCGGAGGGACTGAAGGAAGGCAAGAGGTTAGCCTTAATCGCCTTCCGAAAGAACGGGATGAAAGCCTTCAGAGCTGCTGAAGTAAACGGCGACATTGAGAATGCTGATAACCCTTTCGTTAAGAAGTTCTACCTTAATACGATGGGTCAACTGGCGGCTAACAGTGAAGCATTTCAGAACCATCTTATGAAAGGATCTAAAGACGAGATCCTACAACAGATTTATAATGACCAAGATTCAGATGGTTTTGACGCATGGGCGCATGAAAATATATTAGCAAGGGTAGATTCTTTTATGGAAGGAATGCCTAACAGTCGCTTCATGCGTGACGAGGGATTTGGAGAGGCTGCTGTAGCTGTCGTAGAGAAAGCTAAACAATCTTATAGTAATTTATATAAAAATAAAATTTCTGAGTTAAACGTCGATGGTCTTACTGAAACTCTGAATCAAGGTTTAGATAGAGGCGAGCTGCAGGATACCTATGATTACTATAACGGTGTGTGGAAGGGTAGTGCAGATGGAAACTTCCCAGAGTTTGGAAAGCTCAAGAGTACTGAAGGAGTAGCTCCTCGTAACACGTTACCAGTTGAGATAAACCAAAGATTATTCTGGTTTAAACGAGTGGAAGGAAATGTGTTGGGAGGTATATCATCGAAGACAAGCCTGAGTCACGCGCAGTCTTATAGGGATGCCCTGACTAAATTAACTGGGTACGAGAATTTAGTAAATAAGAGCGATAACACCAAAGCACGTTCAGGAACCTCAAGGGTTATGTACGATGACCTCAGGAATACACTGAAGAAGGGACTGAGTGACGCAGAGAGAGTAGAAGTAGCCAGACGCGAAGCAGCATCGAAGAGTGCTGATAAATTAGCGGGTGATCTATTTACGATGACTGCTGCCGCAAGTGCTCCCACTGTGAAAATAGATCAAATGGGTTTACTTACTGGTGCAGATTTAGAACTTCCTAAACAGGTCGGAGATCCTGGCCAGTTTTCTGCAGATTGGTGGAAAAAGTTGAAAAGAGGGGAACTAAAAAATCCGATCACAGGGGAAACACTTTGGTGGCTTCCTAGGGATGAGGAGAAAATAAAAATAGGTGGGAAAATGGTAGATAACCCAGCCTACGGGAACTCCATGTCCCCCACGCGAGCTGAGATGGAAATAATGGACGACAGATTTGTTATGCAAGCAGTCGTAGAGGAGATAACTGCAGTTAGAACAAGCATTGCAGCGGAATATACCGAAACGAATAGGATAAGAACACAGGGTAAAAACGCTCTGGAAGCTGCTTTGTCAACTTTCAAACAGTCTATAGTGGACAGACACAGGGGATTAAAAATAGAAGGTAGTAAGAAGGTTCCGTGGAGTGACAGGACTGTGTATGACATGGTTGATACACATTTTAATCATCCTACTTTTGGGTTAGCTGATGAGGTACTGAAGTGGAACCTTGAGGGGGTACGCATTCAAGCCCTGAGTGATGTTCGGGATGCGATGGAGAAGAATTTTGGGGAGTCCAAACACCCAGAACCACGCCAGAGGTTTGTTTCAGGTCTTGATTATATATTTCAGAATATGGGTAGGCTCGGTAGTATGTCGGATGCTGAACGACAATCTGAACTAATTAAAACTGGAAAGCAGACAGCGGAGGATGCAAAATCTTTAAGCGAGTTGGTCACTCGTCAGGCAAAACCTTACTTATCGTACTTTAGTTTTAGGGAAGGTAAGGAAGGGAAGATGTTGATGTCTGCTGTAATGGATAGAGTTTTGAGAGATGTTCCTAAGCTTGACGCAGATATGTATAAGGGGGGTCAGGGTAGAAGAGCCCAAGGCTATAGGTACGCTGGCCCTATGTATCGTGTTCTCCATCATGAACTAGGAGACCACATGAGAGAAGAGTACCTTCCCTTGGTTAGACAGCTAGGTACAATGTTCAATCTGAACTCTGAAACCCCTGCCTTTAAGACAGCTATAGAGGCAGCTCTGTGGCAAAGCGGAGCTGGCCCAGTTATAATTCCGCATCCCACTCAAAAGACTCCAGCGGGGACTCCTGTAATGGTTCAGATACTCCCGTATTCTGTTTTGCACTCTTTTAAGATGAAGGGAAAACAGCCTAACTTTTACTTACCACACGCCCCAACAGGAGCTACACCTAGTACGACGCGTCAGTCAGCGATGCTACGGACTACCGTTCCTACTGCTATGATGGCTTCAACCGGCCCCTTGGGAACAGCATGGCCCGCCGGTCATCAGTTATTTTATTTAAATTCCGCTGGACAGAAGAAGTACATAACTGGTCGTTTTCAAAACTGGCAAACAAAACTAGAAGCTAGAAAACATGGGCAATAACATGGCTGATGAACCTAAAATACTGACAGAGGGTATCCCTAATGAGGGAAAGCCTGTTAATGAAGAGGAAGAAACTGACGGCAAACCTGAACTCTTGTCTGCTTGGGACGCAACGATGCCATTTCCCAAGGTACTACCAGATCTATCTGAAGATGCACTCAAGCTACTTCCCGATAATCACATGGGTGGAGAGCATCAGCTCTTACTTTCAAGAAGAGATAAATTATTCCAAAACGTAAGTAGAGCCCATCAGTCTACTTTCGGGACTCCAGCTTACATGGAGTTTGAAAAGTATCAGAACGATGTTTCTAGGACTCTCGTGAAAGACTTTAGATTACTAGAGGCTACCTACAGACCTGACGTAGACCAGAAATCTACTGAGTTCTTCCGCGATAACTACTTAGCTAAACACGCTGCATTAAGTCATGTTCCCTTTGATGCTATGTTTCGTGTAGATGGTGGTGGACAGCTAACAGACGTATATAAATGGCCTGTACCGTCCGGACTTGGGAGTTCACAGACAGGAGACCTTACGAGCAGCGGCATTGAACACTGGAGTCCAGACTCTTTCCCAGTTCTAGGGGAAGATGGAAGCATACATTCAGGTAAATTGACTAAAGATAACCTGTATTTTCGTGATTATGGTGATTATAAAAGAAAAGTAGGGCTTTTCACTAATCTATATGAGGGTCTCCGTAACCAGAATACGGATATGATCTGGAGAATCTACAATAAAACAGAGGGTTTACCTACGCTACCCCCTGAGGCAGTACCACAGGTTCCAAGAGTAACTCTATTTCGCAACGGCGAGGACATCACAGGCTTACCTAGAAAAGAGGGGGATATTGCTCTAGGGGAGCTTACGACTAAAGGCCTTGATCCTGAGAATTGGAAACAAGAGCCCATGAAAGGGTTCGCTTTCTTACTGGCTGGCATTGTAGCTGACCCTCCTCCTGAGGAAGCTCCTGCAGAGACCGCAGCGACAGCTTTTTGGAAGAACACAGACACGCCTGACATGGGTAACTACAATAATTTTAAAGCTAACATGGTAGATCAGATCATCAGAGCTCGCTGGCAAAATGGCGAGTTATCAGATGAAGATAAGATGACTCTCCGCAAACTCGGAGGATTAGCGGGTCGTTTTTCTAATGGAGCTATTAAGGTAGACGGGCATGGCCTTGCTGCTGAACAATGGGGAACAGGGAATGAGGACACAAATGGAACTCTAGCAGCTACTAAGTTCTTCGATCACCAATTAGGACTTCTAAAAAAGAGATTCCCAGATAACTACAACGCTCCAGAGTCTGAGGATACTAACCCGCTCGATGTTCAGAGTCATTTTGACAGTGAACTGGATCGCTTAGTCGATGCTATTTCTTTGAGTTGCCAAAAGTTGATGCCTGAGGATGGCCCTAAAGTTGAAGGTGACATCAGGTTTAAGCATCCCATCATGGCAGCTCTGTCTACTGTAGCTTCTTGGGATGCAGCACGTTCTGTCAGTAGAGCTTCTGATGAAGAACTGCAGATGATTGCAGACTTGGCAGTTCAGTACGTAACCCTTCAAAATCTGTCTAGCTTGCGTGGTGATAAGTATGAGCCTTTTGCTCAGAGACGTTCAGCTAGCTACAGTTCAGGAGAAGACAAACGGTACTACACTTTTCAAGAAAATATACAAATAAAAGGACTCCTCGATCCAATCAAAGCTGCTGCTGACTTCTCAGCGAGAGCTGATGGTCGAGTGTTTCCGCTTGCCGAGCTTATTGGAGTAAACAAACCAAAAACTACTTACCCATTTTTTAATAACCCTGCTCGTACGGACTTATCTGCGTTTACTATAAAAGATCAAGCATCGGGGAGAGAGATGGGTGCAGCACCTTTAGAAACTTTCCATGGCAAGGGAATCCCTAATCTAAATGCTTCTGGATCTGTGTCTGCCAAAGCAGACTTCGATAAAGACGACAATCCAAACGAACGCTTGCACGACCAAACAGCCCAAGAGCAAGCGGCTTTTGCTGCTAACCCTCAGTTGGATAAGGATGGTAACGGTCTTGTCGACAGTGCAGAAATAGCTGCAGCAAGACAAGAGCGTAAACCAAAGCCAGTTAGTGCTTCCAAAGAAGCACGAGTTAGTCTAAGACAGCCAACGAAGAAACGCTAATAATAGTATTTTATAATTATGGAACCACCGCCCCCCAGCCCTCCGCGTACAACGCCTAGTCCTCCGAAACAAGAGAAAGGAAGTGGCTACTCAGAAATTCTTCCAGATGCTATAGATTTGAAGAACATCCAGCTAGAGCTCCAACTGCGAATGGATGAGCATAATACGTTAGAACCTTACAACGCTGATAATCTTAGGGATGCAGCTGCAGATGCTGTGGCAAAACAAGAGGCTTTCCAAGATAGACCATTTTTCTCAGTCAAAGACACGCTAAGATCTGTAGGCAACGGAGGGAGCAACTTCGCTAAACAGCTTTACGATTTTGGAGCTAGTGGTAGTGGGGGAAAGATAACACCAGCTCGTGATCTCGGGTGGAAGCAAGATCCTCTCGGAGAATCCACATCTACGGCTGGGCCTTTCATCTCAGGGTTTACTCAGTTTATGATTCCATTTGGGGCTCTTGGTAGGGCCAATAAATGGAGATCAGTAGCCATGCAAAATAGGGCGATAAAGGGTGGCTCTGAGAAACATTATTTTGCTAAGGGTATTGGCCGCTCTGTTAGAAAGTGGACGGGTGTAATGTGGGAAGGAGCTGCAGTAGGCGGCTTCGCAGACTTCATGGCGTGGGACCCTCGTGAGCCTAATCTATTTAATCTGGCTCTGGATACCTCCAGAAAAAATAACTGGGAAGCTGTGATGCCAGGATTTGAAGATCTTATGGAGGAGTGGTTTGCTCAGGCTAAAGCTGGAGACTTCGAAAAAGATCCAACTTTGTACGAGCAGTTTGAGGGGCGTTTGAAAAATGTCGGAGAGGGTATCTTAGCTGGGGCTGCTGTTAATGCTATGGTGCACGGTTTCTCCAGAAATACTAAGGCGTGGACACTATGGCGTAAGGGAAAAGCATTAGACGAGAATAGGGCTAAACTTGCTGAATTAAATAAAACTGAAAACATAAGCAAAAAACAAAAAGAACGTACAAGCCTCACCAAGCAAGTGAGACACATGGAAGCAGAGCTTATACAGTTGGAAGATAAGTTTCTTGGTAAAGGCTTCATGACAAAGAATCTTCGTAATAAATTCGAAGCAGAGCAAGACGGTTGGCAGGTCACAAGAGGAGAAGGTAGACCCTTAGAAGGAGGCGAAGAGTTAAATCTTATGCCAAATCTGAAGGAAGGGGAAAAAATAAAAACTACTAGCTCTGATATGCTAACTACGAGCAAAAAGAGCATTACCAATTTAAAAGCTCGGATAAGAAATGGTTCTAAGAAGCTAAAGAATCTCGGAACTGGTGTTAAGAATAAAGCTGCTAGAGATACTCTGAAGGCTAAGCTTGCTAAAGAGAGAGCTGACTTAAAGATAAGCGAAGCTGCACACGGGAAAATCAAGTCGTCCCAGAAAGTTCCTGAGGAACTCAAACATCATGGCGGGCCAACAATAAACACTAAATTCTCTGAAAGTGTTGATGCGCGTGATCGAGGAACTCTGGTTGCTTCGGATACCACCCGTATTCTTATAGATGCTGAAGCTGTACGCTTAGACTTTGAGAGAGATGGTATGTCTCAGTTCTTCGGAACGCGTACAGATCCTATTTCTGGAAAAGTTTACACACGTTCCATACAGGAAAAAACAGTACTTGAAGCAATGAACCTAGACCCCGTGCTTCTCAGGGGTCAGTTTCAAAAACTAGGGGGAGCAGAAGCTTATGCAAAATTCTTAGAACTAAGGCAGCATCACACCCTGAAGTTGCTGAAGGAAGGTAGGTTTAATCTAAAAGATTTAGACCCAAGGAATCCTAACCATTTAGCATTGCTGTCAAAAGCTAACTATGATGCCCTCACTCTTCCCAATGCAAAAGGTGGGTTGAACATTAGTCCAACACATCTGGCTGATGACGCTAGTGAAGGATTACTGCGGGTTCCTCTTCCGGTGGACTATGAGGCTACTCTAAAGAGAATACTTCGGAAAGATAGGCATGGTGATCCCATAGGATTACGAGAAGCAGAAGAAGCATTCAAGAAAGCTAGAGAGGGTAAGATAGATCCTGCACAACTTCATGAAGCTTTAAAAGGAAGTATAAATATAAATGAACTTGGTACTGATTCCAGTGCTGCTCTAGTCGCTCTGACTAATCTTTATTCAGATCTTGTTAGCAAGGGAACGAAGCCTGAGAAAAGATCTGAAGTGCTTGCTAGAAGTAAGGGTTGGCGGGCAGGAAAGAAGACTGACCCACGTTCTGCTAAACAATTCCTAGCGGAAACTTACACAGATCAACTAGATGATATAGCTGATTCTTTAGGTGTATCTAAAGAAGAACTGGAGGCTAAACTGAGATCTGGCGAAGCTCCATATAGCAAAGCATTAAAAACAATACCTGAGGATATTCCTGTAAAGGACTTGGAAGAGGGCCAGCTTCATAACCTTCATTACAGAATCTCAGCTATGCGCTTACGTGCCACTAAGCGTATGCAAACAGCTCAGGAACTGAGCGTAGCGTTAGCTGATAAGTATGCACAAGGTAAGACTAAGCTGGGGCAGGGGAGTCAGTACAAAGCTTGGGGCGGTGACGTGCGGGCTCAGAAACTAGAGGAGCTGGAAGTTGCAAAGGCAATCTACAGCTTGCAACTTGATGTCTCTACCTTGCGGTCAGCCCGTACCTCTTGGGGTAAACAAGGGTTAGCCTTCCAGAACTTAGATAAGCTTCTAGCCATGAAAGATGCCTCTGGTGCATCTATCTTGGAAGACGCAGAGAGTATGAAGATTTTAAACAACTTCATAGAAGGCTTAGGAGGTAGTGAGAAAATCGAGAAGCTTGTTGATGTTATAGATTCAGCTAGCAGAATACCTACTAATGGAGCTAAGGATGAACTGGCGCGATCCTTTGAAGTCAGTCGGGTAGTAGATCAAGCTGTTACCGCTGGTTTCGTTGAGATGTCGAATGAAGTTTGGATAAATGCAATGCTCTCAGGCTTACGGACACACTCCGTTAACAATCTATCTAATGGTCTTAAAACGGTTGTGACTCTAGGTCAGCAGTACGCAGGTAGTTTTATTCCAGATATACTTGGTCGAGGCTCTGTAAAGGCTCTTTTTAAGAAAAACAAAGGTCAGGCAGAGAGTCCTAGGACTGTAGTAGACTTAGATCCTAATACAGAGAACCTACATAGAACCATAGATGCGGGAACTGAAGCGGCCTTCCAGAGAGTAGCAGCGATTAGACAACTTGCGTACACCTTCAGCTTTATGAAGGATGTCATGAGAATGTACGCAAATAATACTCCAGATAACAGTGTTATTATCAAAGGAAATAAGAGAAGTCTGGGTGAAGATGGTCTGGCTTATGAGCGACAGCTAGCTGCTAAGCAATCAATAGAGACTACTTCTGAAAAAGAATTATCTGATCCTAACGCACTACTGAAGGCTTCTAACTATTCTGAGTTATCCGGTGGAGCGACTCATGCTTCTCCCTTGGCGGCAAATAATATTGGACAAAGGTTATCCGAAGGGGCTGATTATCTTATTGGAAGCTCTGGTAAAAACGCAGTTAATAGCATTAGGGGAACTGCAGCTATGGGGCACATTGCAGAGCTGTGGGATGGTTTTTATCATTCTGTTATAAGACTACCAATCAGAAAAATGGTAGCTTCTGATAACGCTTGGAAAGCAGCACACAACCACGGTAAAGCTGTAGGAACCTTATCTGCTTATGGCGAAACAGTATTGGGTATCAAAGATCCAGACGTACTAGCCCAGTTTGTTCTAGCTCATAAGGATGGGATTGTCCGTAGAAACGGTGAATTATTTAGCATGGAGAATCTTGAATTAGAATTTCAAGCTAAAGCGGAGAAAGAGAATATTCCTGCCAGTGAACGAGCTGATGCAAAGAAAGAGTACATAAGGCAGAACTACGACTTAGTGGATGCTAACGGTGATATGATGATGGCTGGGCAAGTCAGGGAAGAGCTTGCTAAACAATCCGAATCAGACTCTTTAGATTTTACTTTCCAAAGAAACATAGATCAGGTCAGCGAAGATCTGGCAAAACAAGACCCTGAGCTTCGTGGGGAAACTACAAAACACGTACACACTCAGTCTACGGCTCATGCTTTATCTGAGATAGCCCGTGGTAATCCTTTTATGAAGATGTTTTTCCCTTTTGTTAAGGTTATGGCGAACATTTTCCAAGACCTCGGAGATAACCTACCGATCATACAGAATTTCAGGAATCGTCATAAGTTAGACTTTCATTCTCCTGACCCTGCCAAACGCGCACGGGCAAAAGGAAGAATGGTTACTGCCGGAGTTCTAGCAACATCGGGCTGGTTCCTTTCTCAGCAAGAACTTATTACAGGAAGAGGGCCAGTAGATCCTAGAAAACAAGCAGTTTGGAGAAAATCAGGTAAGCATCCGTACTCCGTTGATTTTGGACATGGGGTATTCCTAGAGTACACCCGCCTTGAACCTTATGGTCTCCCTCTCAGAATGATGGCAGATGCTCAGAATACTTGGAGATTTATGAGGACTCCTGAAGAACAGGCAGAGTGGTATGAAGCTATGGGAGGAGTCATGATCTCAGTACTAGCGGGTATCACAGAGAATACAACGTACACTCAGAATTTAGGAGAACTTATAGGGTTAATTAATGAAGCTGCTCGATCTTCTGACGAAGGTGATGCTCTTGCGGCTAAAGGTAAACTAATGAGATGGGCTGAAAGCAGACAAGCATCACTGGTTCCGAATATTTTAGAGGGGTACGGAGGCTCTATAGATGAGTTCCAAAGAGAACTGAGAACTTCTGAAAGTACTTGGAAAGCTAAGACACATCCTTTTGGTTTCCCTGTTAAGAGAGATCCATTGTTTGGATACATAGAAGAGAAACATCATTATTATCCTTTTCCTTTCATACACGCTATAACTCCGATTAAATCGCGGAAGTTCCGAGAAACTTCGCTGGTGTACCAAGAGATGGCTTCTCATTTCGGGGCTCTTTCTTTTCTTAATCATAGAATGGGGCATAACGGTGTAGTCGATTCTACGAAGTTCCGTGCGGAGGTTCCTACAAATCTCAAACCTACAGGAACTTCGAAAGAAGCTAAAGAGAAAGATGAAATGACACGTAGGATTTGGGATGTAGCTAGAAAAGCAAAAACAGTAGCAGTTGATAATGATGATTATTCAACAGAAGCAGTTGCTTGTCCGGTGTTCCCCTTTCAGGATGCTTTCGACTACAGGCAGCAGTACATATCGGTACGGAAAGAACATTATAATGAAGAAAAGGATTTCCAAGTTTGGGAGCGTTTGGTAGAGACAGATGACTTTTTTAAAGCCGACACTCATGCTGCTCGTCGAGCAAAAGTGTGGCTCAATAGCACAAAGAAAAACCTTAAAGAAAGAGGAGCTGTGACTATGGAAGAGGGTCTTCTTATCATGATGCAGAGTAAGGGATTCAAAGACATACCAATACACCAAAGACACTCTAAGTCTCTTAATGAAAAGAACCTACGATTGACGATAATGATGGAGTACGTCAACCGTTGCCGAGCTAGAGCAGATGATGAAATGCTGGGTACACTTAAGGATCGGGAGGCTGAGTTAAATAAAAGGTTTGGTGATGATAAGTTTCCTCTCCCAGCAGTAGATACTTCTAAAAAATTTACAGACCCTAACGCGCACGATGATCAGTTTGATGATCTGTACTACGATGGGCCGATAGGAAAACACTTCCCTAACCTAGCGTGGACTCTTGCCAGAATTGAAGCTCAAAAGATTCAACAAAAGCGGTTAAAACTAGAAGATCAGGAGATAATTAAAGATCGCATAACTGATGCGATTGATAAACAAGAGATGGGTAAGTAGAGAATATCTTGAACAACATGAATTAAAATGATAAGGAACCAACGAAATGGCTGATAACTCAAAGATCTACACTACAGTCACAGGCACGGCTACCACCGAGGTAATCGCTGCCAGTACTATTA
>Ga0209337_1000482_pt1 | contig 32171 bp, 41 predicted proteins | sample LinPmetageLP53_FD_184044 | JGI IMG/M metagenome (GOLD analysis project Ga0209337, IMG submission 184044) | Marine viral communities from the Pacific Ocean - LP-53 (SPAdes) (version 2) | ecosystem: Environmental > Aquatic > Marine > Oceanic | place: Pacific Ocean | collected 2010-02-08 | reverse complement strand
CCAATTCTATTGTTAACGTTAATAGCACTAGTGTTCTAGAGGGAGATAAGATTACTAACTTTGTAGTATATGGAGAAGAATTAGTATGTTTGGCAGATAGTGGTACATTTAAAAGATATGACCCTACGCCTGCAGCACAAACTATAGACATAAAAACAAAAGAAATAGACTTTGAATTACCGTCTGTAGACAAAAGATTTTATTCTGTATATGCTACCTATTTAAATGGTAATACTGCGGCTGTAATATCTGCTGGATTAGACGGAGCAGACCCTTCAGATATATTTTTAAATGATACAAATGCCAATGCGTTGAACAATACAATTGACGGAACAACTGTAACGGTTATGGGAACAAAAGAGTTTGCTATAGCAGGTGCAAGTAAAGGTGGTAAGTCGTTACAACTACAAGCTTCTGGTGCAGTAAGTTCAACATTTGAGTTACAAGATTTATCAATTATACTAAGAGCAAAAGGACAAAGATAATGTCATTAGTTAGAGGTAGAAGAATAGCAGGAACTAATAAAGAAGTTAGACGTGGTGCTGTAGCTAAGTCCGATATGAAGAACGGAGAAGAAGTTATACAGTATCACAATGGCAGACTTAAAGTAGTTAGAAAAGAATTTGGTAAGATGTTTGAATTAGAGTTTGTTCAAGCTAAAGGACCAGCAGCAGAAAAAGAATTAAAGACATTCGCTAAGAACTCTGATGTTAAACAACCTCAAAAAGATGCTATTAAGATTATTCCAGAAGGTGTTAGAGTTGCTAGAACAGGTAAAACTTACTTTGCAATAGCAGAGAACGAAGATGCATCTTTAGAGCTTGGAGAAACACGATTAATTACAACCGGAGGAAACGCGGGGAAGATGTTAATACCGTGATAAATATACTTGACATAGACGACAAAACTTTACTATTTTACAAAGGTGAGATACATTCATGCACTAATATTATTAGTTTTATTAATCTTACAAGGAGACAATGTGAGCGTAAATAGTAATCAAATGAAAAGACTTATTAAAGATGTTTGCGTTCAGTTAGGAGAAAAGTATGCGAAAGATGAGGCTTTGGATATTGTCTATGCAACTGGACTTGTGGAGAGCAAGTACAAATACATTGAACAAATTGGAGAAGGTCCTGCAAGAAGCTTTTGGCAGGTGGAACCAGAGACAGCCGTTGACAACTGCAAAAATTTTATATCAGCTAGGCCTGAACTTATGCAAAGGGCTGCAGATATTCTTGGTATTGACCCTTATCACTTTATTGACCCTCAGCCTGATAATTGGGACTGGATTCTTCGTACTAATATTGCTGCTGGTATCTTACATTGCAGAATTAAGTACTGGCGTGTACCAGAGAGTATTGAACATAGTCCAGAAGGATTAGCAAAGTATTGGAAAGAACACTATAATACAGCAGAAGGTGCTGGTAGTGTTGAACATTTTTTAAAATTAACAGAAGGAAAATTATAATGTCAAAAAGCTTTAACCAACTTATCTCAGGACTACAAGGAAGACAAAGATTCCAATCAGGACAAACTAACACTGGTGCTGGAATGGCTATAGAAGGAGAGCGTCGAGATTTATTATCTGCTCAGTCTGATTATTTTACAGACGTAGAAGAAACCAATAGAGAAATAACTCAAAAAGCACAAAGAAGAGGAAGGTGGGGTGCTTTTGGTACCTTACTTGGTAGTGCTGTATCTTTTACTCCATTAGGAGCTTTAGGTGGAGCTCTTATTGGTGGACTAGCTTCATCTTTAGGTAGAAATTCTGTTAAACCTTATAGTGGTACCATATCTAGCTCATTACCCGGAGGTAAGTTTTACTCACAAGCAAGAAAAGATTTTAGTAGAGATATAGCTTCTACTAATCAATTTATATCTGACGCTAATGAAGGACAAGGTTTATTAAATATGACTAATGCACTTAATGATGCTTTGAATGTATATGGAATTCAGGATAAATTTGGAGATGATGTTAGAGGTCTGTTTGCAGGTGGGAAGGAAAGAAGAGCAATGAGAGGATTAGAAAAGAATTATGGAGATGATATACAAAAAAGATTATTAGGAAGCACTGATAATTTTAGTAACGTTTAAGGAAAAAATTATGGGAATGTACGACGATATACTAAAACAAATGCAAGGCAGTTTTATGCAAAACAATCCAAAGATGTTTGGAAAGCCTGGAGGATTTAACGATAATAACAATTTTGGATTTAACAATCCAGACGTTATTAAAGCTGGTGGAGGAACTTTTGGACAAGGCGGTGTTAAAGGCCCTATAGATGACAATCCAAACCCTGGAGGAATGGGAGGAGACCCTAGCTCTAATAATAACCAAACTCCTGGTTCAACTAATTATGGTGGACAATTTGGTTCAACTTTTTCTGGATTAGATGAGGTATTATCTGGAGTAGGTCAGTCTGGATATAATTTATTTGACCCTGCATCTCAATATGGTTATGGTTCAGAATATTCTGAATACTTTGATTCCTTTGATGTTGGTGGATATAATGAAAGTCTGGAGGCACTAAAATTATCAGAACAAAGAAAGATGTCAGATATTGGTCAACAGTTTCAGTCTAGAACTCAAGGAATGCAAGCAGACTTACAAGATACTTTATTAGGTATGATTGGGAAAGAAAGCACTAGCGGTCTTGTTGGAGGTAGAGCTGGACAAAGAAGAAAGCTGACTAGAGAAAGTGGTCAGCAAGGATTGGAGCAACTAGGACAGCAAACACAAGCAAGATATTCTGGAGTCCAGGAACAAATAGGTGGACAGATTGGAATCTTAGAAGGCTCTTTATTAGACTTCATAAACACGCAAGGAAATAAAGCCTTGAATTTAATGTCGTCTGGTGCTACTAAATCTGACGCTGAAAGTGAAGCTAACCAAGGTTATAAAAACCAACCTAAAGGAAGTCCTATGACTGCAGCTCAATTAAGTGAATATAACATATTTGGAGACCTAACTAATAGTAGTCAAGCATTTCAAGCTTTTGTACAAAACGCACACAGTAATTTAAATGCTGCACAATTGAACGAATTAGCTCAAGCTATTTACGACCAATATCAAGGCAGTGAAGAGGAAACAGTATAATGGCTAGAAATCCTATATACCCAAAAAGTGCTGGAGAAACAGCAGTAGATAGATTGTTAAATCAAACTCTACCTAGAATTATTGCAGATAAACAAGATAGAGACGATAGAGCTCAACAGAGACAAGACACATTAGATGCTAGAAAACAATCTCAAGACAATTTTGAAAAGAATTTTACCTATGTAACTGGACAAGACAGGCTAAAAGAAGATAATAGAAAAAATGAAAAAATAATTGGTCATTTTGCAAAAGCTACTTCTTATTCTCTTACGGGTAACGACGAAGAAGCAGAAACAGAATATCAACAAGGATTATTTTGGTCAAAACAATATGGTCGTAACGAAGCAGACTTTGGTAGTGAAACGTCTAGAATTAAAATAGATAAAGTTAGAGGTATTAATGATACTTATGAAAATAATTTTGATATTTTTAATAGTTTAAACCCTACTAAAGACCAAGTAACTAAAGCGAATAGAAACATTCTTAATATATATAACGACTTAACTGATAAGCAAAAAGCTGATTACCGTTTTAAAATTGAAACTAATAAAAACGATGCAGCATTTGTAGGTATTCAAATGCAAGAAAGAGAACTTGAATTTTTTTCTTTTAATTCTAAGTTATATGACCAGACATTAGGTAAGAAATCTGGATTTGACAACTTAACAGAAGCTCAAAAAGATAGTATTATTTCACAACTACCATTAGACCAGCAAGTTCTAGCACCTAATGCTACAGCTCAACAACAAAAAGAATACAAAGAAAACTTAAACAATATATACAGAGCGTCTGGATTATTCGAGTCAGAACAAGTTTTAGCAGAAAAATATGTTAATAACACTGTAAATCAATATGGAAGCTGGGAATCTCTTTCACAAGAAATTAATGGAATGAGTGAGTTTAACAGAGACTTACATATTGAAAGACTAGGTTTTGGTTTAATAAAAAGCGGAGAAGCTAAAGACGATAAGGAGATAGAATCTTATCTATTAAACAAAGGAGTTAGTCAAGAAGTTTTAGATGCTAGCGAAATGTTTAAAGATGACCCCGATGAAGAAACTACAATAGTAGATGAACCGTCAACAGATTTAGATACTTTTAAAAATCTTTCTCCCCAAGATAAAGTTAAAGTTCTTGACAATGAAGAAGTTCCAGCAATGTCAAGTAAAATGGAATTTGTGACAAATGCAAAAAATGAATATGACAGACTTATCTTAAAAAGAAGTCAAGGAACTACTTTAAATGATGAAGAAAGGGATTCTTTAAAAAAGAATAGAACTATTATAGATAGCGTTCCAAGCCAAGCTTTAAAGCGATTACCTAAAAAATCTCCTCTTAAAACTAAAATTAGAACACAACAATTAAGAAGTCATTTGGAAAGAGATAAAGCTAACAGAAGTAGAATTATACAACTAGAGACAGCTATTGAAGAAAATAAAACTTATAGAGTAGGTTCTAATGTTTATCTTGATGTTCCAGGTCAGGCTAGAGGAACTTTTACAAACAAAGCAACTTTAAAAGGGTATCAGTATGAACTTAGTAAATTAAGAAAAGAAGTAGAAAAGGCTCCTAAAAAAACCGTGATTTTAGAAAAAAGACTAGAACAGGTTATTGAAGGTAGAGACCTATTAAAAGATTACGAACTAATAGACGTCAAAAATGAAGATGGTAAAATAATAAATCAATTTTTAAAAAAAAATAAATAATTATGCCATCAAAATTTCAAAAAAGATTTGAACAATATTCTGGTATATCATCAATTGATTTACCAGACTTACCTGATTTAGAGAATCAGAAAGAGGAAGAAGATTTTACTCCTATAAGAAATAATAAATTCAATAGAAAACTATACGGATACACCTCTTTAGGTTCTACCCCAACTAAACCAGTAGAAAGAGATGAAGACAGGTCTGCATTCTGGGACACAGTTCCTGCAATTTACAAGGAAGCTTACAATAACTCTTTAGGTGGAATCATGCACGAAATGACCACTGGTAAAAAATATTATAATCTAGTTGACCAACCCAAGGGAATTGTCCATGACATTGCAGCTGGATTCTTATCTTTCTTTGCTTCAAAAGAAGACTTAGCTTTAATGGCGACTACAATGGGAGCAGGAAGTTTAGCGTCTAGAGCTGCAATAAAAGGTATAGCAGGAAAAGCTGCAGCTAGCGTAGCTGTAGGTCCTAACAGAACTACTGCTCAAAGAGCTGCTGCTATGTTAACAAAAAGAGGTGGATTAAGTCAGAAAGCTGCACAATCTGTAGTTGATGATGTTATACAAATAGGTGGACAACAAGCATTTATGTTAGGTGCTCACGACGGATTCTATGAAGCTGCAAGAGACGCGAGAGATGAAATACTTGCTTCAGACGTAGATTTAGATAAGTATAAAGATATGAATTACGGACAAGCACTAGGTGCTGTTATGAAAAATGCGGACGCTAAAGACTTCTTTAGAGGTGGTGCATTAGGTTTAGCTGGTGGAGTAGGTAGGATGTCTAAACTTATATCTCCTCTAGGAAAAGGAAGTAGTGCTGCTGGTTTTGTTGGAGAAGGATTAACTTTCGGTGCATTAAGTCCTATTGCTTACGAAGGAAGACTACCTCAGTTTCAAGACTTGGCTATGGCTGGTGGATTAACAGCTGCACTAACTTTACCAGGAGGTATACGTGCTTATGGTAAGAAAATTAAAAAACAAAAACTTAGAGATGAAATTGGTGCTAAAGAGACTGCATCGGCAACTAGAGAAGCTGCGTATGAAAACTTAGCATTAACTCAAAAAGCTCAATTATATGAACAAGTTGAACAACCTTTTACTAATATTAAAGATATAGAAGATAAGCGTACATTAAGACCTAGTCAACAATTTAAAATGGGTAGAGGAACTTTCCAAAGAACTAATATATATGGACAGTCAGTTACTAAGGTTAGAAAGTATAAGGGGACGGATACTATTGTTCCCGATGGAACAAATATTAAAGGTGAAGTAGATACTGAGATAGTATTTGGTAATAAACAAGCAATACCTTTCCCTTCTGCTAAAATAGTAAATGGAAGTTTTAGACAGACTACTAAAAAAGGTAAGGGCTTTGAAATGCAAATAGATGTTGAGGGTCAAGGAAGATTCCGTCTTGACGCCAAAAACACAGAACTATTCTTTCAATTCCATACTTCTGACGTAGAGCTTCTAAGAAAGTTTGAAAATAATCTAGGAAACATTAGAAACAAAAGAAAGATATTATCTAAATTTCACGACGTAGAATTAAGAACTTATAGACAGAAAGCTTTAGACGGAGTAGAGGGGTATAAAGCAGAAGACTGGTCTAACTCTTTAATAGACACTATTAACTCTAACACAATACAACGTGGACAAGAAAGAGGAACAAGCGGTTTCTTTAGATGGGCAAACGCTATAGAAAACGGACAAACTATTAAAATCTCAAATATGACCACAAGTGAGAAAGCTATTCTTACTAAAAATTTAAGAAACCAAAAAGGTATTAGAGATTTTATAGAAACAAATTCAAAGCTTAACGATACAAACTATATGTATCAAACTTCTGGGGCTAGTAAAGGTCCCTTTGCTAAAATGCTTGGACCTTTAACACCTTTTTATTATCATCTAACTGACCCCTTTGCACGTAAAATAGCAAGACTTGTTAATAATGTTACAAATAGAACAGAACAAAAAGTAACAGAAAGATTAATTACTATTAATCAGATTACTAAAAGAAATCTAGACTTTGATGACAAAAAATGGTGGGATGGATATTTAAGGGGAGATGAAAAAGTTAGTGCATGGAAAGATTTTGATGAAGTTCAAAAGGTTGGTACTAGGAAACTTTGGTTAAGAAGTATGGACGAAAGAATTGCAAGAGCTAGAGGTAAAGAACAACAAAGATTAAAACTTAGAAAAGATTTGATTATAGATACACATATTTTTACTACTAGTGGAGATGGAGTAAAAAACCCTATAAGTATATGGAATGACGCTAAAAGTGCTAACTTAAATCTAGCAAAAAAAGTAGACGGTTATTTACCTAGAATGTTTAGAAAGGATGTTTTGGACATAATGTTCGATAATATGTCAACTATGGAGCAAAAAGTTCTAGAGCTTACTAAGTTAGAAGGATTTAATTTAGATGGAAACTACAGCAGAGATACTTTAAATAAATTAAACAGTCAGCTTGATGGACTTGTTCGTCAATTTACTGCGTCTAAAAAACCTGGAGCTATAGAATTTAAAAAAGTATGGAACGCTTTAAGTAGCTCCCTATCTTCTTCTGGACAGCCTAATACATACGACGTATTCAGAGTTTTAAATCATGGTATGTATACGAATACTTTAAGACCTTTTAGTCCTCTTGAAAAAGCAAGAAAATTAGCAAACTTTGAACTTACTAATAGAGATATTATTAAATTAGTTCCAGAATTAATGGAGAAAGATTTTACTAAATTATTAGTAGAGTATACGTCTGGTGCTACTAAACGTATTGAGCTATCAAAAGCTTTTACACCTTCAGGTGCTTACTTTAACCAGCTTTTAGCTAGAGTAGACCCATCAGCAGAAATGAGTGGGTTAAAACTGCCTAAGCTTTTAGGTGGACAAGATTTACCTCTTACTATACAAAACCAATCTGACGCAGTTAAGATGATAAAAGAAGTATTTACTGGAGAGATTAATTTTGATAAAACTACTCCATTATCTAAAAGCTTTCAGACTATAGCTAACTTAGAAATGATGGGTAAAATATCTTTAGGTCAAGCTGTTATACCTAATCTTACTCAGACTTTTATATCTACAGCGGTAGAGGCTGGTATGGGGACTACATTAAAATCTATTTATAGATTAGCTACAGACGCGAAATTAAGAGATAGAGTTAATAGAAGTGGAGCTACTATTTTAACTGCTTTTGACGAAATTGTTCTTCAAGATAAAGCTCTACAGATTGGAGCAGCCAGACTTACAAAGACAGAAGCTCCTATAAAAGAGTTTATAAAAGGTAAGATGAGCTACACAGACGGAATTACATATCTTACTAAAAAAACAGCTTACCCTTTTTCTAAAATTAATGAAATGAATCAAATGATAGCTGCAGCTACAGCTGAGGAAACTGTGAAAAAACTTGGTAGAGCTATTGCAGGGAAAGATTTTCTTTCTAGTTTAGCTCCAGCTCAAAGAAAAAAGTGGGCTGTTAATAAATTGGGTAGAATGGGATTAAAAGAAAAAGATGTTATAAAACATTTAGACGCAATAGAAGCGGGTAGATATACAACACAGGAACAGAAATTATTTAGAACTAAACTTCTAGGCTCTATGCAAAAGTTCGCTAAGAACTCTCAGTTACAACGAGACTTTATGTTAGACCCATTTTTGTTTAATGACCCTATGATAAAACCTTTGCTACTGTTTAAAAGATTTGGTTATAGGCAAGCTACTTATATGAAAAGAACTATTGAAAGAGAATTTATAGACGGAAATGTTATGCCATTACTTAATTTAGGTATAGGCGGAGTTGCTGGTGGTAGTTTTGTTATGTGGGCAAAAGAGAAACTTAATCAAGTATTAACAGGAGAGCCTCAGTTTTACGGTAAAGAAGCTAGAATAAAATTATTAAAAGAAGATAAAACTTTTGATGACTATATGAATGCTCTATCTAACGTAGGTTCCTTTGGTGTTATGTCTGATATTTTAACAGACGAAGACCCTGGTTCTGCTATAAGTTTCTTTTTAAAGCCAGTTATAATTGACGACTTCCAAAGACTTATAAGGTCTTATGATACGTTTGCTAAAAGTATGGAGACCCATTATCCAGAACAGTGGGATGTACCATTTAGAAAAGCTGCAACAGTCTTAGCTCCTATAGCAGGTGGTAATATTAGTAGGATGGTTAGAACGGGAGCTGGTATTGGAAAATTTAAAATTACTCCTGGAGCAGAGACTGAGGGTATGAAGAAAGACAGAATTAGAAATACTAAAGGAAGAACAGTAGAAAGTATTAGAGATATGATTGAAGACGGAAATAGCAAAGAAGCAATAAAGATGTATGTAGATTTTAATAAAACTTATGGGTCTATGTATCCTAGTCTACAAATAAAATCTTCTGATGTATCTTGGAAAACTATACAAAAGAAGTGGGAAAGAAAAGTAAAAGCACAACAAGAAGAAAAACAATATATACCATAGGATAAATTATGAACGACAGATTAAAGAAATTATTACAAATGAATACATTTGGAAACGAAGCAGAAATGCTTTCAATGGAAGAATTAGCTATGATGCTTAACCCTATGGGTAATACGGAAAAGGTTGGAAAGTTAGGAAGGTCTTTATTAAATTCTAAATTAAAATCTGGAAATATTAATCCTTTGACTGGTACAAAGCTTAAAGATATACAAGCCAAACAATCAATTAGAAATAGAGTACAAGAAGTATTAGAAGATGAGAGAATTAAAAATTCATTGAAAAGAACTAAAGATTATTTAGGAGCTTTATCTCCAGTCGGCGGACTTACTCAAACCTTAAAAGATACTTCTAACGTAGAAACTAGAAAACAAACGACTCTACCAGAACAGTCTGAAAGACTTAAGGGAAGTGGATTGTTTGGAAGTGAAGGTGATAAAGCTATGGAAACTCTTTCTGATGTTTTTGGTAATAAAACAGCTGAACAAGATTCTTTACAAACAGACGCATTAGAAAGATTGACTGGAAGTGGTTTGTTTGGTAAGAAAGGACAAAACCTTACTCAAATATTAAAAGCTATTTTAAGACAAAGTAGACCTTAACATGCCTGATAATTCCAACGTAGAGACTAGACGTAAAAGAATAAAAGACTTTATTCCTTCTAATGCTAGATGGTTTTTAGCAGATTTATTAGGTATAGATAAAACATTTACCGAAAAAGACCTAACAGAAATTGAGCTTCAATATATAATTTCCAAGCTTAAAGATGTTCCTGATTATACAGAAAATTTTGAAGAAGGAGAAAGAAGAGCAATTAATTTTTATGGAAACGTTGATAAAATGAAAAATGAAGAGGGCGAATTTACATTGAAAGATATAATAAAGTCTAGTTTTAAAGACCCTCAAACAAGTTTACAAACATCTCTAGGTAAAGCAGCTCTTACTCAAAATGAAAAAGGAGAATTTGTTATTGAAGATGAATATGATTTTGATATAGCATCAGAGCAACATTCCGACGTCAGTAATAAAGAGATTTTACAAACCTTAATTCAAAGCCTTTCTTCGGGCCGTAGAGGGCAAGGTCAAAATTTCGGAGACTTCCTTCATAAGTTTTCTGGTAAATACGGAAGTCGTCCAGGTTCAGGAAACCCCGTAAGAATTAATTTAGGAAACCTTTTAGACTAAAAAGGCACGTCAGACATAGGAGGAGCAGAAATAGCCTCCACCTCTTCAACTGTGTCGTATAACTTACAAGAGTCTGGAGCAAATCCTACAGACGCCTTACCAGTAGAACCATATCTATTTTTAGCTACTACAATCTCTAAACCATATCTACCGTGCTTTGCATTCTCAAAATTAACTGTCCAAGGATAGTGCGTAAATGCTACTATCTCTGCGTCTTGTTCTAGATTACCCGATTCGGCAAGGTCACTAAGTTTAGGAATACGTTCTGTTCTGTATTCTATATTACGATTAAGTTGCGATACAAGAATTACTGAAATCTTTTCAGATTTACATAACCACTTATATCTTCTAGACGTATCACCTATCTTAAGTCTTAAGTCTCTCATATCATTACTAGCATATTCAATAAGACCTATGTGGTCGTCGATAACTATGTCAGGCTTTATACGACGTATCTCCCTAAAAGTTCCTTCTAAATTACGTATATTGTCAAACATAAATAGTTTGTCAGTATACTTTTCTTTAATAATTTCTAAACTTTTTTGTATTTTATCCTTATGAGATATAGCATTATGTCTTAACATATCATATGTTATATTATTTGATTCCATAGCAATGAATTTTTTCATCATTTCTGTATTAGGCATTTCTCTGTTAAACATTACAACTTTCTTGCCTTGTAAAACTAAATTTCTGGCAATATTTGCAACCGTTGTAGTCTTAGCATTACCAGGACGTCCAGCAAAGATAGTTATTTCACCTTTTGTCATACCTGATATAATAGAATCTAAAGGCTTTATTCCAGTACCTACTAAGTTTCTTTGATTAAATATAGAATCTTGAGTCTCTGATAATAATTCTTCTAAGTTAAACTTTTGTCCAGGCTCTAGGTTTAGTAAAGAACTAGCAGTGTCGTGAACGTTAACAAGTAGTGCATTTATATCATTTGTATTATCTGTAGCTTTAGCAGCTATCTGATGAGACTGCTCTACCAACTTCCTTCTTAACCAATCAGAGTTCAGCTGCCTAGCATATGATATAGCATTGGCTGCAGTCGGTGTTGCCTCTAATAGACCAGAAACATAATAAGTCATATTGTCTAACTTAGTAGAAACGTTTATCAAATCTACTGGTATGTTTTCTTTTTTTAATTTACAAATAACTTCCCATATAGCTTTGTTGTTTAGGTCGTAAAAAACCTCTTTCTCAGGTATAAAATCTTTTACCAATTCAAAGCAATTTTCATCTAAAAGTATAGAACCTAATACGGCTTTTTCAGACTCTGGGCTATGTATTGCTAATGCTTTTTCTATGACCATTATTCAGACTCCTTACATTCATGACATTCTCCCTTAACCATTGGTATATTCTTATATAGTGATTGGTCTAAATAATTAGACTCAAACTTACTAGCAGATACCATTTCTATTGCCCAAGATTTTTTACACTTAGGACACCTTGTAGGTATTCTTGTTGTAGAAACGTCTCTATAAGGCTGATTACGTCTATTGTTTTCGTAATGAGGATTATTCCTACTTCTTACATATTTATCTACTGCTGCTTTATCAAACCACTCTTCATCTTTTTCAAAATAATACCACAAAGACATAAATTGTGATTTTTCTTGTTCATACTCTTTTTTTGACTTTTGGTCATAATGTATTCTCATAATAACTCCCTATTTATTATTTATTAATCTAATTGAAATGTGAGTTGTATCAACTCCAATAAGTCTTTATATCTTATTGTTGCGTATATTTCACCTCTATCTTGTTTGATTAAGGTTATATCGCAAGATTCTGGCGGAAGTAGGTATTGTGCAATCTTATTTCTTACTTTACATTGTACGTCCATCTCTCTCTCCATATCAGATGAAAGTAAGTAATTAATTACTACGTCTACTTCTGAATCTTTACCTATACTTCTACCGTCGCTACCCCAAGCACGCTTTGCTTGAAATCCATGTTGCTCTGCAATCTCGACGCATTCTTTTTCAAATCTATTTCCTTTTGCTTTTGATTTACTAGACATCTTGTCCTCACTTTAAATTCTTAAGTTTGTTAATATTCCACTTTTCAGATATTATCTGAAGGCTTTCCTTGAACTTAATATTTTTAGCTTGCCACTGTCCATTAAAATATATAGACTTCACGTCAGTGTCTGCTAATACAATATCGTCTGCAGCGTTAATATTATGAGTAACAAAATATCCTATAGATAATTTATCGTTACCAGACTTCTGCCAACTATCTACTATTCTTTGAATTACAAGCTTTTGGCCTATAGTTAAATTCTTACCCTCGGTTTTACATTCCCCTATTAATAAAAACCTATTGTCTACTTCAAAACAAAAGTCTATATCTGTCGGAGATATCACTCCGTCTTGCAATCCATTGAAGACTATTGGTTGATTAAACCTTTTTCTATATTTTATTAAATCTTTCACAAATTTTCCTTTCGAGGATACCCCTACAAGCTCTCAAAATTATTCTTTCGATATAACTATCGCCTAAATAACTATCTTTTCTTATATATATACTCTCGTTCATTATTTAAAGTTTATCCATTTTTTACCACTTATTAGGACTATCTAACCAAACATATTCTATATCTAAGTACAATCTGTCTGATGACATTCTATAACCTTGGTTTCTTATGGAATTAATTATTTTTCTTAACGTCCACGGTGTTATTCCGTGATTAAGTAATACCTCTATTTCAGATATAACTCCGTTTTCTTTAAGATTGTCTTTTACTATCCTCTCTTGACTTCTTATCACTAGCTATCTCCCTATATGTTTTTCTAAGAAGATGCACGAAAACCCTTTCTTCCCGTGCATCAATCTCTTCAACTCCCTTTTTTATACCGAAAGAAAGTCTTTTCATAATAACGACTTCTCGAGTTCCTTCTTCGTAACCCATCAAGTCTTGAAAAGACTTCATTATTCGATTCCACTTAGAAATGTCCATTAGTCGCAGTTGTCGCAGTATCCTGGTCCGAGAGTCTTTTTAGCAGATTCTAATATATTATCTACCTCTAAGGTAATCCCTTCCTCGTTTTCTTTAAACTGAGACTTAAACTGAGTTTTAATAGATGTTCTTACGTTAGAACATAGTTCTTCTTCGCCTTCACATCTATGCTGCTCAATTACCTCTATTAAAGACATTGCTTGCTCCTCCGTTAACTTGAATGAATATTCCACTAGAATGGCAACTCGGTTACTTGTGTTTTCTTAACTCTATCTTTAGACTTAAACACATTAACTGCTAATGGAGTTACTCTCTTATCTCCGTCGCTACCAGTCCATTTGTCGTGAACTACTTTCACAGTAACAGGATTTCCAGATATATCAGATTCCATCAAGTAGGGAAGTAAATATTTCCCAGTATCATCTTTCTGCATTTCATATCCAGAAGCTTCTGCAAAAATCATATAACCCTTATTATTACCTTGATTGTCCTCAAGTCCAGGGTGCGTGTTTTTGTCAGGTTTCTTAAATCTAAAATAACCTTTAGACTTAATTTCTCTGTTCTTTAATTTAGGATAATTGTCGTCGTCTATAGCGTATGTAGCTTCAAAAATGTCGCAAATATACGAATTCTTAACAACAATATCTTTCTTTGTAGTTAGTTTGCTTACGTTAGCTTCATACGTTCCCTCTGGAATTGGCTCATATTTATTGCCAGTAGTATCCTCAGTTGGATTGTAATAGGCTACGTTGTTATCTATCTCTGATAACATTTCATTAACATTACTCATTTGTCCTCCGTTGTAATTGTTAATTTAGACATTACACTCTCGTAATTGTCTTTATTTATTTTACCAGACGTTAAAGCAGATTCGACTTTTTCTGCAGTTTGCACATCTAGTTGTGACATAGTAAGTAACAATTTATCATATTGATTTTGACTAAGAGTCTTGTCAATATACTGCTTCCTATATATGTCGTCTGCAACATTACACAATCTGTTAACTGCAACTTTAAATGCATCTGAATTTGCGGCTTTTAGGTCATTACCTAAGTCTACATATCCAGAACCACTTCTAGCTTGAGCTATTCTATGTGCTGCTACTGAGTCGAAACTACGTGGCACACCTTCGTCTATAATCTTTAGACGTCCGTGAACTACTATAGCCTTGTCTCCAAGTGTTTCATACTTGACTATCTCCCAAGACCAGATAGGATAATGTTGGTTTAATCTCCAACGCATATATCCTTCGTCTACATATTCAAAACCATTCTTAGTTTTAACTACGTCTTGAGGAGTAGGTGCTTCTGAAACTTGTTGGTGCTTATAAATCAAAGAAGTCTCTTCGAATATTTCTGGATTGTAGTGTCCTTTTGACACTTCCATCGCTTCCACTTCTTGTCTTTTTAAGTCCAACTCACTCATTTTACCCATTTATACTCCCGTTGTTATATGGACATAGTTCTCTAACGTCACAATAAGATTGACATTTTTTCCCGTTCCACGTTTGTTCTTTACTACACTTTTGAGGTAAGTTACCAGTTTCTAAAGCTCGAATTAATTCGTCTCTAGCTTTTAAGAACTTATTCTCAAGTACTTCGTCGTCATATTTCGGCACTTCAATTAAGTATATATTATTACTTAATCCTCTATCCCTAGCTACTGCTACTCCACCGTCTCTAAGTGTGATTTGTATGCACATCCTATCTACGTCGTAGCCAGATTTGCTTAATAGGTATCTATACCAGTTAAGCTGCCAACCCCAATCTCCGAAGTCTGCTAAACCCTCATCTCTGTACCATTCTTTTATCATTTTAGGAGAACCTTTCTTCCCCCATTTCCCAGAGATTTTATATTTTGCACCAGTTGGGTCTGGTATTAGTCTGTATGTCATCCCTAATAGTTGAGCACATTTGTAAGAACCAGTGTTTTTGTAGTCTAGTAACATCTTAGTCTCCTTATCATATAAGTCGGCTATTCCAGTTATATTAAACTCTTCTAACTTCTGTTCTAACAAGTGTCTTTCGTCTGAGTGTTGCTCTAGTTTAGCATGGTGCATAGTTCCCGCTAACGAGAAAGCTCTATCTTGTGGATTCACATGATAGTTCTTAGTTCTCTTTAAGTAGGATTCACAAGCACCGACAAGCAACTCCGTTGTAGACGGCTTCCTGCTAGGGTCTCTTTCTTTCGACATTTCAATTAAAGTAGGTAAAGACATACCCATTTTAAATATATCTACATTTCCGTCTTTGATATCTTCAAAAGACAATTTACTTCCATCTGGGTAATAAAAACCAACTGCGGGCATATCTTGTCTCCTTCTTATCGTTGACGTAATCTAATATTAGACTATTTAGTTTATCTTTAATTGACTCCCCCTCACTTGATGATTTAGATTTAAACTTTATCCAAAGTTCTTTATCAATCATAAACGAGGTTTGGTATCTGTTTTTCATATCTCAATATACGTACTACATATTACTATAGTCAATATAAACTTTATAACTTTATAAGTTAAGTTTCATTAGTTTCTTATCAACATCTTGCTTATTATCGTCTGGTATATAGTCGAAATATTCCGACAAAATACTATAACCCTCTTTATATTTATCTAAGTCGTAAGCTAGTTTTTTGACTAATTCTTGTACTTGTCCTATATATAAAGTTAGCTGTTGTTGACTAAAACTCATTACTTCTACCTCTACTTTAAGGCTATCTATAAGCTTGTCGCCAGTAGTTCTGTTGTCTATCTTCTTCATTTAATCTCCGTTGATTGCATTAACTCTCCAAGCTTTTTGTCAAAGCTTTTTAAAGTTAATTGTCTGTTTATTTTTTTAGACCCATTTGAGCTACACTTAAAGTATATCTCTTGCGTCAGTCTAGGCACTGCACCTTTATTCAATTTTGTCTCAATCATTATTTGTCTTCTTCTCTATCAATCTCTTCTAAGATGATTTTTGCGTAGACTAGCAATAAAAATACTAGAATTACTATTACGACACTCATTTAGAGTCCTCTAGTATAGCTAAGACTTCAGCTTCTCTCATTATCAAGTATTCTTCTCCGTCGGTATATATAATAGTACCTGCATAATCTGGATATGTAATATAGTCGCCAGACTTAAGAGTCTCAACTTTCGGTCCTACTTCAAGTACTACTCCAGTGTTTGGTTTCTTTTGAGTCTCAGAAGAAACTAAGATACCGCTATCCGTCTTCTCTTTTACTGCGTCTGCTTGTACTAGTAATCTATTGTCTAGTGGTTTTATTTTATTCATTTTCTTCCTCCATTTTTAGTCTCTCTGTCGGGTCATACATCTGACCAACATCGTCAATTACCATTTCATCGTCGCAAGTCATATTGTCTATAGCATAGTCATTATTCTTTTCTTGTTCTGCGTCTATCTTAGCTTGATAGTCGTGTTGAAAGTTCTCTCCATTGTTATAGTTGACTATCTCACTTGCCCAACCAGCACCTTGTATGTATTTACACTCTATTTTATATCCTAATTGATATAGTTTTGCAGTCGCATTTACTACTTCTGCTTGTAATCTCATTGCTTCTTTACTCATTACTGCCTCCGTCTATTCCCTTGCCTTCCATTCCTGGAAAAGGTCTAGGTTGTTGTTCTTCTGCAAAGTAGTAGTCGTCGTCATAAGTGTCACACTCATAATCTCCGTCTAACCACACCAACATATTAGTTTTGACTGCTTCGTAGATTTCGTCGTATATAGAATCTAAGTCGTAGTTATCATTAAACTCCGTCTTAGCTATACTGACTGCTTTTTCATAGTTATCTGCTTCTACATCTATAGTAGTATCAAAACTAGTCATTAAGTCTGAAATGTCATACTCTACTGGAATACTTACTCTTACTTTATACTTCTTACTCATTTTAACCTCCCAAGGTTATGTTATTTAATTTTTTACGACGGACAGAGGTTTGCCAACCTAACATATTTACAATTATGGGGGTAACGAGTGTCGGATTGGTTGCCGACGACTGCCTATTCCCAGTCGTTAATTGTTTATATTTATATCTGTCCGTCATATCTGTTTCTATAATAGTTATAATAAATTTAATAGTCAATAGTTATTTTATATTTTTTTTCTATCTCTAGCTATCTAGCTAGTATATATATATATAAAAAAAAGTAGAACGCTATCACAGGTGGACTTTTAATAATCGCGTCGTAGTAGTTGAACGTAGACTAGTGGCGTATAGCCTACGTTCTTTCATACTATTAGACATTAATATACTCACTTATAAGTCTAGGCTCTAGTCTATATCTAAGGTCTTGATATATACTACTTAGACTATTTACTCTAGGCAGTCTATGTTCTATCATAGACTTCGTACTAAAGTCGTTACTGAACTTATGATATTCTACAAACCTCGTAGTCTTGCCGTAGCATTTTTCTACGTGGTTAGGGTCATAAGAAGAAGAACTTTCTCTAGTCTTACACCAATTTCTGTAAAACTCTCTAGTCGTATTAGGCAAGTCAAAGACTTTGAACATATTGTCCATAGTCATTGTAGGACTATTGTAAATTCCCATAGGACTACGTATCCCGACTAATGAAGATAGTCTGTCTAAGTCAAGTTCCATATATGGAAGATTCTGTTCTATGTCTATACCTAACTCACGTCTTATATCTCTAGATAGTTTTAGTTTAATGTCGTTGACTCTATCTCTCTTTGTTCCATTGACTGATATTATATTTAATATATCGGTCTTTAGTTCATCTGAGACTACGTTTTGTAACGACTTAATGAATGGAGTATTTGCAAACCAATCATCTGTTCCGTCGCTTCCATATACAGCATATTTATCGTGTAGTTCATTACCTATTTCATAAGACTTGTCTACAATCTGACTCCAAAGTATAGACCAATGCTTCATCTTGTCGGTATTTAAAGTACCAGAATGATATCGCATTTCTACGCCTTGTCTACCTTGAAAGTGAGAGTGCAAGTTAAGACCTGAATATCTTTTGTCGTGATATTTTTCGTCTCTATAATTGTCTCCGTCGTAATAGAAATCGACTAGAGATTCTCTACTTCCAATGTCTGAAAACTCAGACCAGTTTTGAGTAACTGGTTGACACCACCTAGACGTTCTACGGCTAGACGGCATCCAACGAAATATATGAGGCTCTACTAACTTAGTCATAGCTATTAAGACTGCAAAATGATACCAGTCGTAATCTCTTACGTCTATATGTAAATGGTAGCCACACTTATGGCTAATGTATCCGTCCATTTTCTTAATTGCTTTATTTATAACGTCTATGTCTTTTATTAAGACGTCACCCCTGCGAGGGAACATAACAACTTCCGACCCGTACGAGTGTTCTCCACCAGTAACAGAGCCGTCGTAAACTACGTTAAGCATTCTTTTCATATAGTCTGACCAATCGCTTCGTCTAAACCTATTAGTTCTAGACATAAGTATATCTCCGTGTAAGTATTGAAATAATTCGCCTCTATCAACGTCGTTGAAAGTATTAAATTCTATTTCAACTCCTTGATATCGTCTAGACTTAATCATACTAAAAGAATCTTTAAAGTCTGTTCTTTCAGAGTAAGTCACATCAAACATATTCTTCCTTACGTTTCCAGTCTCTGTCATATTATAACCAGAGTCTTTAGGATTCTCGAAGTCTGTATTTGTTGCTACGTAATCATTATTCATTACACTCCAAGACACAGAGTCTGAAGAATTGTAGTCGCTTTCTTCATTATAGTCGTAACAAGACTCACATACGTCGCAGTCTGTGTTATCCGAATAATGCATATCGTCTACAAAGCACCAGTCGTCACATTCTGGACAAGTGTCGTAATAACTGTCTCTACACGAAACACAGATGTCTTCGCTGTGTATAGTAGTTACGTCGTCCATATGCGACTCTTCTTCACAATGGCGACAAATAAAGTAATAATCGTCGTAACAACCATTACAATATGTATCCCCTTGTTGATTCTCTACTGATTCGACGTCTGGAGTAATTTCCATACTACAACCACCACAAGAGTCGTAGAGTATTTCATCTCTTTCTACCTCGTGATTGTCTATAGTTCTTATTGTTACCCTAGTCACACTACGTCCTCGTTATCTTTTAGTATTATGTCTTCTGAGTCTGGTGCGTGTGGACTTTGAAAAAAGTCGTTCGCCATTTCATCTTCAGACATATGTCTATTGTCGTCTGTTAAATAGTACCAAGACATTTCAACGTCGTCAAAATACCAGTTACAAGCGTAGCCACCATATATAGACGAAAGCTCTTCTTGTTCTCTTTCGTACCACTCTTTAGACGGCAAACCATCATCATCAAATTCCATTCCTGAAAAGTCTGCTAAAATAGCGTCGTTATCAAGGTATGTATTATCAATATTGGCAGTCGTTATAGTATGTTTAACTGGATATTTATTTACATTATAAGTGTAAACCCTGCTTTCATACTTAAACTCCGTCTTAGTTGCATTTGCTGTATCCTCAAACTTATTTACGTCAAAGCTATACAATGTATTTTTATTTAATTGATAGACTTTAGGTTCGTATTCCCCGTTAATCCATAATGAATCTTCTAAGAAGTCATTTTCAGACGCAAAGAATAGGGTTTTAAGTTCAGGAACATATGCGACGTGTAGAGGTCTGTTTGTCTCTCTACATAGATGTAAGACATTATAGTTGTCTTTGACGAAACACAAAGCAAAGTCGCTATCGAAATGTTCGACGGCTTCTTCTAATGTATTTGACCTGTCTATAGACTTAAAAATCAACTGGCTATCTACTGGACAAACTTTGTCTAGTTTCTTTTCCATTTGTTCTACGTTATAGACGCAACCATTGTGTGCTCCGACGACGTTGCCAACCTTAAATGGGTGAGCATTCTTGACGGTAATTGCACCTTGTGTCGCAAACCTTGTATGTCCTAATACAATATTAGTATCTGTCTTTAACGATTTAACGACAGAACTATATTGTTTAGTGTCTACAAACTTTGAAGACTCAAGTAGGGATTTATGTATTGTAGTTCCATTTCCGACTGATGCTATTCCAGACGAGTGACTGCCTCTAGACTCAGAGTCTATTGCAATATCTCTCAGAATGCGTCTAACATCTTTATACTGACTTGCAGTATAAGGTGTCGGAGATTTGGCTATTCCATATATTCCACACATAGTCTAATTTCCTTTCTTTTGTATTAATGTACTTCCGTCGTTCGACCGAGCGACGAAACTATTTCTGCTTTCGCAAAATCTTAAATTTTTACTTTGTTTAAGTACGACCAAACAAGACGCCGACGAAAAGGTGCAGTTTGTTTCTGCTAAAAACGTCGGCATATGAAATGTGTCTTGTTTATACATTGTCTACTTAGTTATATTTACGACTTCTTGTATTAATTGTCGTGTTTCTCTTACTTGTTTCTTATACACGCTTTCTGCGTCTAAAACAAGTTCTATTACTTTATCTAATCTTTGACTAAATTCTGAAGTCTTTGACGTTGCTATATTATTGTTATTATAGAATATTCTTACGTCTGAACGTAGCCCTATAATCTTATTTCTAATAACGTCGAACTCTCTATCTAGCGAGATTATTTTATTGTGCTTGTCGTAATCTGACATTTGCGTCTCTCCTGTGTTGCGACATAGATTTACTCTACGTCCTCGTTATATCCAAGTCTGTTACTTACGTTAGAGCCACGAACTGCGTCTTTAGTTGCTTTACTGACTAACTTACTATACCAGTCTGTTCTGTTCTTACGTTCTTTTAAATTTTCGTCTGCCCACTCATTAAATTCTATCTTTGATATGCGACTATGTCTATCATATCTACTAGTAGGGAATACGACACTAAATCTATGGTCTGGTCTATGTAGCTTAATTGCGACATTTTCTATAAACCATCTTACGTCCTTCATATCCGTCGCAACAAATTCTGATGTCTCATCATTTCTGTAGTCTGTCAAAGTAACTGACCACGTGGAATCATCATTATCGTCTGGAACGCATAATACCTGCACGCTCTTAGGTAACGACTTAATTACTACTTCTTTAGTTACCCATTGTGTACACGTCGGACATTTAGAATGCTTTTTATATGTTGTTTCTGACATTGTTTAACTTCCGTCGTTTATGTGTTTATCTTAGAGCCTTTTACGGCTTTTTATTTTAAGCAATATCTATATAAATATCAATATGTTTGTTTTGTGGTGTGTCCTCTAATGTGTATCTTATTTTATCCTATATATATATATAAAGCTTTATCTAGCCAGTAATCCCCCTTTGCGTGGTTATGCTTTAGACTACAATGGTGTCGTTGTCGCTTGAAGATATCCCTTGAAAGTGTTTGACAAGACGTGATTTATGGCTATATTGTTTATTATGTTAATTAATAAAAATAAAGGAGTCGTTAAAATGGCTACAAAAGAAAAAGCAGTAGACGTAGTAGTAGAAGTAGTAAAAGTTAGTAGAGAGTCTTATGATTCATCATTATCAGAATTTGACACAATGGGGAAGAAGCACAAGTTGTCAGAAGCTATTGTTGAGGATATGAAGGAAAACTATAAGAAAACGCATATGATTAAAGGAAGTAAGATTGACACGCATATAATAAGACTATCAAATATGGACGAAACTTATAAGCAGTTTTTAGGTGATGTTCATACAAGTGTCTTAGACTTTAATTTATTACTTATTACTAATGGTGTAACATTACCAAAAAGAAAAAGAGGGGAGACAATAGAATATGAAGCACAGCCACAATTAAAACTTGTTTGTGAACTAGTAGATATGGACAAGCCTATGAAATAACATTTCATTATACCTACCTCACAAGACGGCGATTCATTTTATTATGGTCGCCGTTTTTCTTTATATCTTCCGTCTAGCGAACACAAGCCGACAAGATGATTCAGCTATTTTATGTTTTAGATTTATCACAAAGTACGCATAATAAAGATTATGTATAATTGAATAGGGGATTTACGCATAATATATATTATGTATAATTGAACCATCTCTAAGTATTTGTACCCTCTATATTCCCTTCCGTCGCTTATAGGTCTCTACTTTCCAAAATCCACTTTTTTGAAATTCTGCCCTCAGTCTAGCAAATAAAAAAAAAGAGAGAAGAGTCATTCAGCTAGTAATATATAGATATATATATAGAGTATATATTAATTATGTAGGCCGCTATCCTTGATTTGAGGGTAGGGTGCGACCTACTTTGGTTTTTGGTATTACTTGATATCCTCCCATATACCTACGCTTAACCTATGCTCTATCATTGTAAAGACAATAGGTTTGTTGTCGTACTTCTTACGCCATTTATAGAAGGCTCTATCCACCGGTTGGTAGCACGGGAATATGAAACTATTTGCTTTGTATTTCTTAGTCATTGTATGTCCTTTGTTTATTGTTATCATACTATAATATAGTCATAGATTGTGTGAGGGTGGGCAACTATTTACGTCGCTGTATCTATTGTTATTGTTAGAGTTACACCGAATCCGACCAGTCAGTCGGTTTTACAACCCCTTATGGTCTGGAATCCCAATTTTCAACCATAATTCCCAATTCCTAACCAGAAAGAGGCCCGGCCCCGTTTGTGGAGATAAGACACGCACACAAAATTATGCGATATTTTGAATATGGTTGGGTTTTGGGGGGTTATAGCCCTAAAATAGAAAAATTTCGGGGTTTAATATTTTTTTGAGGATATTTTTTAGAAAGGAGGGTCTCTGAGTATCGAGTATTATTTTAAAAATAGATTTAATAAACTCTATTTATGTGTTGAGCACCGAGTATTATAGTACAAAAATCATATTACCTTTGTCAATAGTTATTTTCTTTTTCTTAAAGATATATTAATTACTACTTGAATTTAATTCTTGACTAATGTATTAATATTGATGTATATTGCATACACAAATGATTAATATACTTAATTTAATGTACACATTAGCCATAGGGAGGGCAATTTGAAGAAAAGATTAACCATAGGAGGACATCCTTACGAAATTTTAACGTCGAAGTTAGAGCATGAGGATAAAAACAAAGAATTATACGGTAGACACTTAGTAAAAGAGAATGTTATATTAATAAATGAAGACATAGCACCATCTAGAATAGAAGAAACGCTTATACACGAGGTATTACACGCGATTTTTTATAATACTGGTCTAGAGCACGACGAACGTCAAATAGAGGCAATATCTAATGGGTTATTTCAATTAGGAGTAGGAGATTACTTGTGGAAGAAATCACAAAAAAAATAATAAAAGCTAAGAATAGTAACGATATGAAGAAGGTTCAGAAGCTTCAACAAGAGTCTGATTTTTCTAAGAAGTATATTTTTATAAGGAATAGTCAAAATGGAGATACTACTACTAGGAAGCTAAACTATAGAGATTTAAGGTATTGCCAGAAAAAAGACTGCCGAAAATTTATAAATCCAAACAAGCAAGATAAGCCGTTAACAATATATCAATATAGGAAAAGAAAGTATTGTAACAAGAATTGTGCTTGTATTCAACGTAATTTAGATTATCCTCAATCAGAAGAGACGAATATGAAAAAAAGCGTTGCTATGTTTACTTATTATGCAAACAAAGGGTTTTATGATATGGAAAAAGATGGCAGTCTTCCTTACTCAGATTATAAGAGACAGGTACAAAGAAGCAGTAAAAGTACTTTAAAAAGAGATAATCTTATATTGTATAACATTTATAAAGATAATCCTTGGAATCCTAAAAAACCTAATAAAAATGATTTAACGATAGAGCACAAGATACCAGTAAGACAATGTTATGATTGTGGTATCAGTATTAAACAAGCAAGTAATATAAATAACTTAGAAGTAATAACAATGAAACAAAACTGGGAGAATAGTAATGGAACAAAAAAAAACAACAGCTGACGTAGAAGGAGTAACGGAGAATGTAGTATTACATATAAAAGACAATTTTCCTGAAACAGAGCACGATTTTCAAAAGATATTAAATACAATGTATATGACATTTGCTAAAAAACAATTTGACTACGGTCCAGGCAATATTGCCATGGGAACTCAATTAAAAACTGAAGAAGAAGTCAATATAGCCTTATTAGGTATTATAGTAAGGATGAACGATAAGATAAACCGACTAGTTAACCTATCAACTAAGCATAGCTTTAAGGCTCAAAACGAGCCAATTGAAGATGCATTCTTAGATATTGCTGTATATGCAGTGATGGCGTTAATAGTTAAAAACCGTAAATGGGGTAAATAATGAGTGATAAAGAAACAAAAATGAAAATAGTTCATAATGAGAAAGAATATGAGTTTTTGGCATCTGAATTGTCAGATGAGTCAAAAGCACAATTTCAAAGAGCAAATCAAATAGGTTCAGGCTGTATGCAGCTAGAGCAAGACCTTATGGAAAAACGCTTTCTTATTAATAACTATGTTGGTTTCGTTGTTAAAGAATTAGATTCAAAAGAGTCTAAGATTATAACACTTGACGACAAAGAAAATAAATAGGTAATTTATGAAGACCAGAACAATAAATGGTGAAACTAAGTACTTATTTGATAATATACTTGAATTTAAAGAATACCACCCTTCAATTGATATTTGTGAAGATTGGAGGCACGCTTCTGTAGATGATTGGATTGCATCAGATGATGGCCAAGTTTGCCAAGTATTGCATGTTGGTATATTAAAAAGTCCTAATAGAAAAAAAGAGACTACATTTATAAGAACTATAATAGGTTCTTTCGTTTGTAGTCCTAAAGTTACTATGACGGGAGAGATGCGTACTAATATGCACACGTTTGCAAAAGACGGCAAATCTCCCTCAGTACGTAAAAAAGAAAGAACTAAAGCAACAGAAAAAGAATTTCTATTTGCAAAGTATGTAGCAAAGGGAGATGATGTTGTAGATGCGTATATGAACGCTTTTCCTAGTAAGAAAGAATCATACGCTGCATCTCAAGCAAAACTTTTGCTTAAAACAGACAGGGTGAAGAATTTGATTAGAGAAGAAATAGACAAAGTTTTAAATGAAGCAGAAATTACGCCTTTATATCTATTAGAAGAAATGAGAAGTATAATAGACAAACAAGGCTCTACGGATAGGGATAAGCTATCAGCTTTAAATACGTTAATGAAAATATCTGGAATGATGGACACAGAGAAGAAGTCAGAGTCTCTTACTCTATTTCAAGGATTTACTAAGGAGCAACTAAATGCAATTCAAGGACCCGAAGTCAAAAAACTTCAAGAAGTTAAAAGCAATAGCGAAAAGTAAAAGGTGTCACATATGCTCTCACAGACTTCTGAATACAGGAGTATTTGTTTGGGATATTAACAAAAAAGACGCAACCGCTGTTAAATGTATAAATTGTTTAACAATGTATGCACCTAATTTTGATGTTATTAATATTGGTATACCGAGAGAGATAGGGTATGCTTAATGAGACTAGCTGTATACGGAACACTTAGAAGAGGATTACCAGACACTGGTAAAGCAGAAGGGTTTAGTTTGGTGTTTCCGGGAACGCAATCTTTTCCAGCTATAATTAAAAACGAAAAAGGAAAAGGTGCTGTCGTAGAACTTATGGATGTAACCGATGAAGACCTTAATATGTATGACGAGTACGAAGGTATAGATACTGGGTTATATATTAGAACTACTGTTCCTATAAAATTAAATAGTGGTAAAACTGAAAAAGCTTGGATATATGTAGCTGGACCTCAGCTGTGGCAAAGTTCAAAGTCTTTTACAGAAGTTCCAGACGGGGATTGGTATTCAAGAAAAACGTTCACGATGTTAGATAGGGTATATGAAAAAGAATTCGAAAAAGCCTGAAATATTTAATATAATTCCTCCAGACTTATCTCAAAAAGAAAGAGCATTAGAATTAGCAAAAAAAGACATAATCACTTTTGGTCAAATGTTTTTACCTGAAGATTTTATGAAATCTAATCCAGCTCCATATCAATATGAGTTAAGTGACTTATTACTTGGAAATGAAAAAAGAGCTTGTATTATACTCCCTCGTGGTCACGCAAAATCTACACTAGCAAAAACGGCGTTATTATATCAGTTGTATTTTGCTCCCCCAGAAAAAAAACAATTTATTGCTTGGGTGTCTGAAGAACAATCTCAAGCTATTGACCACATTAAGTATATTCAAAATCACATTGATGTAAACCCTGCGTTACGATATTACTTTGGAGATTTAAAAGGAAGTAAGTGGACTGAAAAAGAATTTACTACGTCTAGAGGGGATAGAATTATTGCAAAAGGTACAAGTCAACGTTTACGTGGTCGTTCTCAATTAGGTCTTAGATATACTAATATTATTCTTGACGACTTTGAATCTGAGTTAAATACAAAAACTCCAGATAGAAGAAGAGAAATTAAAGAGTGGGTTATGTCTACAGTAGAACCAGCTTTAGAAAATTCTAAAGAACAAGAAGGTTCTATTTGGTTAATCGGTACTATTGTTCATTATGATTCTTTTTTACAAGGAGTTTATGATAATAATCAACTTGCCAAAAAAGAAGGAAGAACATCTGCTTGGAATGTGTTATACAAAAAAGCAATGGTTGACGGAGTTCCTTTATGGCCAAACTATTTTACAAAGAAGAAACTAGACGACATTAAATCTAGGTTCTCAGAAATGGGACTTGTTCATAAGTTTGCTCAAGAGTATATGAATGAAGCTAGAGACTTAGAGACTGCAAAGTTTAAAATAGATAGAATAAATAAATATAGAGGACACTTAGAAGAAAGAGGTGGATTTAATTATATGATGATTGATGAGTCTGCTATTCCAGTTCATGTATATATGGGAGTTGACTTGGCATATGAGACTCACGCAAAAAGTGACTTTCAAGTTATAATGACTATAGCTATAGACAGCGATAGAAATATATACATAGTAGATTACTATAGAGAACATTCTCCCTTGTATGATATGCCTAGAGTTATTATTGACTTAGCTAGAAAATATCACCCTGTTAAGAGAGTGAATGTAGAAAAAGTTGGTGCCCAAGGAATTATTAAAGACCATGTTAATAAATTAGCTGGAAGTGATAGAAAATTAGCTCCAGGTCTTTCGCAAGGAATAAGACCTCCTGGGGGAATTAAGAAAGAAGATAGGTTGGAAGCTCTACTATGCCCTATAGTAAACTCTAGAAAATTATTTATAAAAAAAGAGCACGAAGGTATTATAGATGAAATGTTCGAATTCCCCAAAGGAAGAAACGACGACTTACTTGATGGACTTTGGTATGCTGCTACTACGGCAAAACCTCCTAAAAGCTCAGCAATAGAAATAAGTAAGTTAGGTGAAAGACTAGAAAAAAAACAAAACAATTTAGCTAACAGAACTATTAATTGGATTACTGGACAAAAAATATAAATAATTCTTGACAACAACGTCGTAAATTAATTATTTTAGACTTAAAATATAAAAGGGAGTCTAAGATTAAATACGACGATAATAATAAAACAAACCCTCAAATCTCTAGAGAGTTATTTAGAAGATGGAGAGACGCGAGACAAACCTGGGATTTAGAAGCTAGGGACGCAGTAGATTTTGTTTTAGGAAATCATTATACATCTGAAGAGTCTGATGCTCTTGCATCCGTAGGGCAAGCAGACTTTGTTATAGATAGAGTTTATGCAGCTGTTGACAAATTAAAATCTTTACTTACAGCTCAACCAGCTAAATTTACAGCTATCGGGAGAGAAGACTCTGACAATAAAATTTCTAATATATGGAAACATATCTTAGAGTATATCTGGGACATATCTAAGGGCGATACAGTATTCAAACAAGTAGTCCATGACTATGCAGTACAAGGTCTTGGTTATATGTATGTATATATGGACCCAGAAGCCGACTACGGAAGAGGCGAAATTAAATATACGCACGTTGACCCTTTTAGGGTGTATGTAGACCCAGCATCTAGAGATAGATTTTTTCATGACGCTTCTGGAATGATTCTTTCTACTTACCTTACAAAATCTCAAGTTTTAGACCTATATCCAGACTTAGAAGAAATTATTGACGATATAGATGTAAGTGAAAGTTCTTTGTACGGAGAAGATTATCCATCTTCTAACTTAAAAAATTCTCAAAATGTTTTAACTCCAGCAGAAGCAAAAAATTTAGATTACAATGTCAATCAAAAATACCAAGTGTTAGATAGGTTTTATAAAACAAGAGTTCCTTTTTATAGATTATTTAATACTTCCAGTGGAGCAGAAAAAATTATTAATGCTCAAATTTATGCTGAGATGTTACAAGAGGAAGAAAATATCCAAGCCATTGCAAGTGGAGCAATAGAAATAGAAGAAGTAATGCAAACAAGAATTATGCAATGCACTAGCATTGGAGATGTTTTGTTATATGAGCGTGTCCTAAATACTGATATATATCCAATTATTCCATTTACGAATATTTGGACGAATACTCCCTATCCAAAATCAGATGTGAATAAGGTTAAAGACTCTCAAAGGCTTTTAAACAAGCTATTCTCTTTAACCTTATCACACGCTCAATCTTCCGCAGGATTAAAGCTTTTAATACCTGAAGGTAGTGTAGATAGTGTAACTCAATTAGAAAAAGACTGGGCTAATCCAAATGCGGTTATTGAATATAACCCAGAATTTGGAGAACCTCACTTTCCACAACCAGCTCCTTTAACTAGCGAGTTTTATTATTTAATTGACAGGGTAGAAAAATATATAGATTTAAATTTTGGTATACCAGAATTATTACAGGGATTTAAGTCCGCAGCACCCGAATCTGCTAGAGGCACTATGCTTTTATCTGAGATGGGGGAGTCTAGAGGGAAGTCTAAGTTAAGAGATATTGAATCTGCTTTAAGTATAACAGGTCAAGTTGTATATAACTTAGCTAAAGACCATTATAAATTCCAAAAAACTTTTAGAATTGTACAACCGAATAATGATTTAACAGAATTTTCTGTTAATATGAAATTGTACGATGATAAATCACAAGCGATTGCTGCTGTTGAAAACGATATTACTATCGGACAGCACGACATTCGCATAATATCCGGTTCAACTTTACCGAGTAACAAGGTGGCAGAATATAATATGTACCTTGATGCTTATAAGTTAGGCTTGGTAGATGACGTCGAGGTTTTAAAGAAAAGTGAAATCTTTGACAAAGAAGGTGTTCTTCAAAGAAAAGGCAAGCTGACACAAATGCAAAACTACATATCCCAACTTGAAAATCAAGTAAAGAAACTAAGTGGAGACTTACAAACATCAGAACGTGAACAGATTTCATCTAGGAAACGTACAGAAGTTGAGAAGTTTAAAAGCGAGTTGAAGGAATTTAACTCGTCCTCTAAAGTAAAAGAAAAAGAAAAGATAATGCAGTTAGGAAATTTGGCAGACCAGATGGCTAGTTCTATGGAGGCCGAAAACAAAAACAACCCTGGTTCAGAATCGTAAGATTAAATCAGAAGGAGAAAAAACAATGGCAAATGAACAAGAAAAACAAGAGGTTATAAAGCAAGACCCAATAGTGGATTCTGCAGTGGAACAAAACGTTTCATTTCAAGAAGAAGCCGTAGAAGAAGGTGTGGAAGCATCCGAAGAAGTGAATTGGGAAACAGAAGCTAAAAAGTTTCAATCAATGTATGACAAAAAAACTGCAGAACACGAGAATCTTAGAAGTGAGTCTAACGACTTAATTCAATTAAGAGATACGTTAAATTCTAGACCAGATTTAGTTGAAGTACTTGAAGAAAAACTTGCTGGAGAATCAGTTGAGGGCAAAAATATGGAAGGAAGTACAACTCCAGATAATTTTGACCCTTGGGACGCCTATTACAAGCAAGATTCAGAATCTTACAAGTTTAGAGTAAGAAATGAAAAAAAGCTTGTACATGAAACAGTAGATAACGAATTAGCTAAACTACAAAGCCAGATGGCAATGAATAATTTACAAACAGAATTAGTAAACAAGCACAAATTAGGGCAAGATGACGCTCAAGAGTTTTTACAGTTTGCAACAACACCAAAAGCTAACTTACCTATCGAGACATTAATCAAGGTATGGAAAGAAGGTAAAGGGTCAACTGCAAAACCAAATGAAAACAAAAAAGCTGTGCAAGCTGCTAAATCAGTTCCTAAACCAGCTGGAGTACTTCAGGGAGGCGAACAGCCTACTAAATCTGAAGGAGACCAGGTGTGGGATAGAATTATGAGTTCAACTCGTGGTGGTAGACTAGCTAAATAACAGTTTAGGAGACTAAATATGGCTTACAATAGCGGAATATTAAAAGCTTCCAATATTACAGCTGCGGCGACAAGTGCCGATTACGGGCAAGCCCCGGACCAAAGAAAACTGTATGATTTCTCTGATAGAGTTGCAGAACTTTCACCAGAAGAATCACCTTTTTTCACCTACTTGTCTAACGTTTCTAAAGTTGCGACTGATGATAATGTTTTCAGATTTCTTGAAAACAGAACTCAAATCAATCACACCGATAGAAGTTTTAAATTAGCAGCAGCAGTAAATGGCGGCTCAGCAGTAGTAGCTGATACTTCATACTTATTCACCGTTGATGACGGTGCAGGGGCAGCAATTTCCTTCCTTACAAAAGGAATGGTTTTTGCAGTTTCTTCACTAGATACCGACGCAGGATATACTCAAGTATTAGTTAGAGTAGAATCTGGACCAGCTGAAGGTTCAGCTTCAACTACCTTTCAAGGTAGAATAATCGATTTATCAGGAAATACAGCGACTGGTTACAACATTCTTGCAGACGACGATTCAGCCCAAATTATTGGGACATCGTTTGAAGAAGGAACAGCGTCACCAGACACTTTTTCAGATACATTAGATGACGGATTTGGTTATACTCAAATCTTTAAAACAGCCTGTGAATTAACAAACACAGCAATAGCAACACGTCACCGTGGATATGCTAACGAGTTCGATAGAATATGGGCTCAAAAGTTACGTGAACATAAAATTGACATTGAAAGAGCTATGCTCTTCGGTCAAAAAGCTCGCGTTCAAGGCGTTCAATATACAGAAGGTCTAGTAGGAAATATCCTTAAAAATGTAACTCCAGTAGTAAATAACTCTGCATTAGCTTATTCTTCAGGAAAAGGCTATTACAGAAGTTGTACTACAAGCGAGTTAACATACGATAGATTACTATCAGATATGGAAGTAATATTTGACCCAGCAAGAGGCGGAGCAAGTGAAAAACTTGTTATGGCTTCTTTACCTGTAATTTCATTCTTTAATAAAATGGGCGATGGTGCGTTTATTGATGCATCCGTTGGGCATTCAAATGCTCCTTATAGAGTGAATATGGATAACGTAGATGGTGCTTTTGGTCACAAATTGATGGAAATCAATACTGTGCACGGAAGTATGTTCTTAGTTAAACAGCCTTTATTTAGAGGTATTGCAAGTGGAATGATGATGATGGCTGATATGAGTCAGTTAGCATACAGACCACTAGTAGGTAATGGTATTAACCGTGATACTCAAATTATGACAAATGTACAAAGTGCAGATGAAGATTTGAGAAAAGATATGATTCTAACAGAAGCAGGTCTTGAAATCACATTACCAGAATCACACGCTCTATTTAATGTGGAGGGACTATAAGATGAAAACGAAATATCTTAACGAGAATAGTGGAGACTATGGAAAGTTTGACTTCGTTGTA